>JAEEGL010689516.1_pt1 | contig 57274 bp, 39 predicted proteins | sample 9134231 | NCBI WGS metagenome assembly JAEEGL01 (sample SAMN16246548, study PRJNA631951) | gut metagenome | biome: gut microbiome; feature: rumen; material: fiber-attached | host: Bos | place: Iran: Karaj | collected 2018-10
ACTATCTTTCCCTTCACGACCCTGTTCGAACAGATCGACGCGGCCCAGGTCGAGGATCTTATGGAGATGCGGCTCCACGCGCTCGTGGACTGCCAGGGGCACGCCGGCTATGTGAAGCACGTGGTATCACCATTTCTACTGCTCACGTAGAATACGAAACAGCTACTCGCCACTATGCTCACGTTGACTGCCCGGGCCACGCCGACTATATTAAGAACATGATCCCCGGCGCTGCTCAGATGGACGGTTCAATCCTTGTTATTGCCGCTACCGACGGCCCCATGGCTCAGACCAAAGAGCACCTTCTCCTTGCCCGTCAGGTTGGCGTTCCCAAGATTATCGTTTTCCTCAACAAAGTTGACCAGGTTGACGACCCCGAGCTCCTTGAGCTTGTTGAAATGGAAGTCAGAGAGACTCTTGCTGAGTACGGCTTCGATGAGGATGCTCCCATCATCAAGGGCTCCGCTCTTAAGGCACTCGAATATGACGGCGGCGATGTAAACGCCCCCGAAATCGCTTGCATCTGGGAGCTCATGGATGCTGTTGACTCCTACATTCCCACTCCCGACCGTAAAGCTGACCTTCCCTTCCTTATGCCCGTTGAGGACGTATTCACCATCACAGGCCGCGGCACCGTTGCCACCGGCAGAGTTGAGCGTGGACAGCTTAAGACCGGCGAAGAAGTTGAAATCGTTGGCCTTACCGAGGAGAAGAGAAAGACAGTTGTTACCGGTATCGAGATGTTCAGAAAGATTCTCGACTACGCAGAGGCAGGCGACAACATCGGCGCACTCCTTCGCGGTGTTCAGAGAACAGAAATCGAGCGCGGTCAGGTTCTCTCCAAGCCCGGTTCAATCCATCCCCACACCAAGTTCGTTGGCCAGGTTTACGTTCTGACCAAGGATGAAGGCGGCCGTCATACTCCGTTCTTCAACAACTATCGTCCTCAGTTCTATTTCAGAACCACCGACGTTACCGGCGTTATCACCCTTCCCGAAGGCACAGAGATGTGCATGCCCGGCGACAACGTTGACATGAAGGTTGAGCTCATCACCCCCATCGCTATCGAAAAGGGTCTTCGTTTCGCTATCCGTGAAGGCGGCAGAACCGTTGGTTCAGGCGTTGTTATCGAGATCGACGAATAATTAACACCACAGCATAATTAACCGGCGAGGTCTTATGGCCCCGCCGGCTTTTTTTGTCTGATTTGCGGCGCATGAGAAAAGCTGACAAAAAACGTTACTGCTCCCGCCGGTTTTAATCAGAATATAAAAGGAGTACGGGCTGTTGACCCGTACTCCTTATCTGTCTTTGGCCGCTTGTCTTTTATGCGGCTGATTAATCCGAGAGAAACATTGAAATATCTTTATATATTTCGTCAACATACATATCGTGCAGCACCGCGTGCTTTACTCCGGGGTAATGCACGGTGAAAATATGGCAGTAACCGTCACGGTTCAGCTGATTGAGGGTGCGTCTTAAGGGCGAAACTCTTCCGTTAGGGTCATGCGCGCCGTAGGCAAGCAGTATTCTCAGCTCCTCATTGAGGCACTTGTGAACAGGCACCTGCTTCATAAGGCAGGCTGCGTCAGCCATTGAGTAAATCGCGCCGTTTGTAAGGCGGCAGCCGTGAACAAGAGGATCGCGGCTGTATTCGAGCGCCGATGTATAGTTGTTGAAAATCCGCTTTTCATCGGGGGAGTTGACATATGAGGCGATAAGCCCGGTTACGGTGTTTGCGTGATTCCTGTTTTGAGAAAAAGAGCAGATGCCGCGAATAAGCGATGAAGAAGCAGTCGGGGCGAAGGCGCCGGTCATAATCAGCTTTTTAATGCGCGTGTCATTGTTTTTAAGATACAGACGCGCTATTGAAGCTCCCTGAGAGTGGGCAATCATATATACAGGAATGCCCGGGCAGGTTTGCTCAATGCAGGCGGTAACAGCCGACTGGTCATCAACTAGCTCACCGCAGCTTTCAAAATGGCCGAGGAAATACCTTGCGTTTACGCTCTGACCGTGACCGCGCAGGTCGGATATAAATACAGCGTAGCCGATTCCGGACAGAAACTCAGCCAGGGGATAGTATCTCTCTTTATGCTCTCTGAGACCGTGAATTATCTGAACAGCCCCTCTCGGGTTTTCAGGCTCAAAAGCTGCTGCTGAAATGATAAGCCCGTCTCTGGCGGTTATGGTGAATTCTCTCATTGCGAGTGCCTCCGCGGTGGAAATTTAAAAAATTCGCGTAAAAACATTCTAACATATAATGAAAAAAAATAAAAGTGTACAGCGGCACTTTTTTCACCCGGTAAAGGAAAAAACGGCAAAACAGCTCTGAAAAAAGGCGAAAATCGCAATATATATGTAACGAAATGATAAGAAGGAGAAAAAAAGCACAATATTTTGTGAATTTTTTTAGATTTTTTAAAAAAATACTTGATTTTAGTGTTTATTCGTATTAAAATACAAAGGACAACAGTATATATTGTGTGATGGTATATACATAAGTCACTACAGATTGTAGAAAGGAGATGAACCGGTCAACCATTCAGCCGTTAGAAAGCATATAACTCATTTACTATCGGTTTTGCTTAAATGATAACACTTCTGAAGAAAGTTACCATCTAAGCAGCTGAACAGGCTGCGTTCATTATTGCTCACAAACGGGTGGTCGTGGAACACCATCCAAGTTTTTCCGATATCGATATCAGGAAACATTCGTAACTCGGATATACGAAAGGGTATGATTATCATGAGAAAACTACTTGCAGTTGTCTTAGCACTTGTTTTAGCCTTTTCATGTACTGCAATAGCTTTTGCTGCGGATACAGTCGCTAACGATTCCTGGAGCTGCCCATATTGCAACCAGAAGTTTGAAGGTTACAAAAACGATCCAACTTCTCAGAAGTTGCACATGGACGCCTGCGACAAGAATCCATCCAACAAGACTGCAGACAACGACGAGATTTATACGTGTCCTGGTTGCGGAAAGAAGTACACTAACCTTGCTGATTACAATGCGTGCCTTGCGAGTCACAACTACGGTGTTGACATGCATTACGATGACTACATCGGTAAGACCCTTCCGCAGCTCTTTGAGACACTCATGACCTATTTTGTAGGAAGCCAGTCACAGACTCTCATCTTTGACATCCTTTATAAGATCTTCGATTATATTACGGCGTTTATCGATGCTCGAGTAGGCGGTGGAACAGGTGATGTTGAAGGTGTTAACGGCGCAGTAGCCGAGCTTGACAGTGCTCTTGCCGGTATAGATCTTTCGCTGCCTGAGTTTGACGGAGTAACAGATATTGTTACCTCCATCAAGCAGGAGATTAAAAGAATCTATGCCAGCGACATCGAGACATCTGTAGAAGAAACCGAAGCAGAAGCACTTCCGGATACCGGCTCCGCAGACGCAGGGATTGCGGTCTTCGCGGCTGTTTCCGTACTTGCTGCGGTTGCGTTTATTTGCACGAAAAAAAAGGCTGAATAATTCTATTTGATACGCCTGAGCGTAATCATGCAAGGGGTGTTATCATTTAAATAAAGCTGATAGTAATTTTTATAAACCCGCAGGAGCAATCCTGCGGGATTTTTTTGTTCTGAGCAAACGAGATATTTCTTGACTTTCCTGCCGGGCGGTAGTATGATTTGTATAACAAAACATACCACGGAGGGATGCTTTATGAAAACGCCTGCGGGTAAACAGGCATGGAGCGTAACTGTAGGCACAAAAGGTCAGATTGTAATACCGAAAGAAGCGAGAGAAATGTTTGACATCAGACCCGGCGATACGCTTATTCTGCTCGGTGACAAAAATCGCGGTATCGCAATCCCGCCGAAGTCCGAATTTTCATCTTTCTTTTTAAAAATATTCGGCCGGGGTATGGCGGCAGAAGAGGAGGGTGAGCAATGAGTGTTCTCGAAGTAAGAGGCCTCGTCAAGAGCTATCCAGGCTTCATTCTCGATAATATATCTTTTTCGCTTGAAAAAGGCAGAATTATGGGCCTGATAGGCCGTAACGGAGCAGGCAAGACAACCACGCTGAAATCGATTTTCAACCTTGTCCATCCCGATAAAGGGGAGGTCAGTGTGTTCGGGCTTGATATGCCTGAAAATGAGCGTGCAATCAAGCAGCGCATCGGCTATGCCGGGGGCGCGGTTGATTACTATAAAAGGAAAAAGCTCGGCGAGATTTCATCGGTAACAAGCGCTTTTTATGAAAACTGGGACAGTGACGCTTACAGAAAATACATGAAGGCGTTTTCGCTTGACGAAAGCAAGACTCCCTCGGAGCTTTCTGAGGGTATGCGAGTTAAATTCAGCCTTACACTTGCTCTCTCGCACGGCGCCGAGCTGCTTATTCTTGATGAGCCGACAAGCGGTCTTGACCCTGTTTCGCGCGCTGAGCTGCTTGACACTTTTATTTATCTTAAAGATGCCGGCACAAGTATTCTGTTTTCCACACACATTACCACCGACCTTGAAAAATGCGCCGACGATATAACCTACCTGGCGTCGGGCAGGCTGATAGCATCAAAGACGATGGACGGTTTTATGAGAGAGAGCGCCCTGGCCGGTCACGGTGAAACACTTGAGGAAATAATGGTGTATTACGAAAAGGAGTCGCTTTATGAAAAACTTGCTGATTAAAGAGTTCCGCCTGGCGGCATCGCCTATGTCGTTTATTTTTATTTTTGCGGCGTTTATGACCATGATTCCCGGTTACCCGATACTTATGAGCGCATTTTTTATCTGCTTCGGCATTTTTCATTCTTTTCAGAGCGCCCGCGAGGCGAATGACACGCTCTACTCTGTACTGCTCCCGGTGCGCAAAAGCGACATTGTAAAAGCTAAATTTGCTTTTATATGTATTATACAGATTGCGGGTTTTATTATCTGCTCCGCACTGACGACGCTGCGTATGACAGCTCTCAGCGACGCAAAGCCTTACACCGGTAACGCGCTTATGAATGCCACTCCGGTTTATCTTGCTTTTGTGCTGCTGATTTTCTGCGCGTTCAATGTGATTTTTGCCGGGGGATTTTTCAGGACGGCATATAAAACAGGCATACCTTTTCTGAGCTTCGGCATATCGGTTTTTCTGCTTGTAACAGCGGCTGAAGTGTTGCCTCATCTGCCGGGGCTTGAATTTCTGCATTCGCCGTCCGGCGAAAAACCGGCAGTGCAGTTTACGGCTCTTGCTGTCTGCGCGGCTGTATATTGCGCGGGTACCGCGGCAGCCTGCGTAAAATCTCAGCGAAGATTTGAGAAAATCGATTTATAAGGCTTATAACAGTAATAATTGTATGAAGCGTCATAACATTATAATAAAAAAAGGCGGTGTCGCATACGGCCCTGTAACCTTCGGCTTCCTCGGCGCCTGAAAAGCGGCGGGAAGCGCTTAAAAACGATTCTTCTGCGTGTATCACCCGAAAAAAAGCACCCTGAAAACCCGTCTGTAACTTGACAAGCGGGAAACAGGGTGCTATAATCATATCAACATATGAACAGTTGTTCATATGTTCAGCCGAAATTCTGCGGTCCGTCCGGTTAAACCGGCGCCGATTGTATATACCGGCACAAATAATACGAAAGGGAAGAAAAGAGCATGGATCAGATTGATGAGGCGAAAATAAATCCCGAAGAAAAAGACCTTATAGATTTATATAATCTTTCTGAGCTTTATAAAGTGTTTGCGGATTTTACCCGCGTGCGCATTCTTTCGGCTCTCACGGGCGGTGAGATGTGTGTTTACAATCTTGCCGAGGCACTTGAAATGGGTCAGAGCGCGGTTTCGCATCAGCTCAGAGTGCTGAGAGCTTCAGGGCTTGTACGCCCGCGCCGTGAAGGCAAAACAGTTTATTATTCTCTTGATGATGAGCATGTTAACGAGATACTTGAGGCGGGCCTTGAGCACGTAATACACAAGAGAAAGGGGTTATAAAAATGAGTAATCGGGAAGAAAAACACAACCACTGCTGCGAAGAAGCTCACGGATGCTGCGATGAGCACGATGAAAAAGGCGAAAAGCTTGAAAAAATCCTCCTTATTGCAGGCTTTGTTCTTCTTGCCCTGTCATTTATCCCGTTTCTGGGCAGCTTTGTCAGAGACGCGCTTCGTATTTCCTGCGCGGTAATCTGCGGATATCCGACAGCTGTCTCGGCTTTTTCAGGTATTAAAAAATTCCGCATCAACGAAGCGTTTCTTATGACACTTGCGGTGATTGCGGCTATGATAATAAGAGAGTTTTTTGAGGCTGCTGCCGTTGCTTTTCTTTTCAGGCTGGGCGAAGCGCTCGAGGATTACGCGAGCGAAAGAAGCAAGCGCTCCCTTGAAGCCGTATTCTCAATAGTGCCCGATAAAGGGCATATTATCCTTGAGGACGGGTCATTGAGTGAAATAGACGGGGATGATATTGAAGCGGGAATGAAGCTCGCCGTGCTTCCGCACGAAAAGGTGCCTGTTGACGGCGTGATAATTCACGGGGCCGGCACTGTTGACACTTCCGCTCTTACGGGAGAAGGTATCCCCGTTGAGGTTGCCGAGGGTTCAAAAATAATAAGCGGCAGCATAAACGGCAACACAACTCTGTTTTATGAGGCCGCGGCCGGCAAAAACGAGAGCGGAGCCGCAAGGATAGTATCAATGGTTGAGCAGGCCGCCGCCAAAAAAGGCAGAAGTCAGCATCTGACCGACAGATTTGCCGCGTTATACACCCCGATAGTTATAGGGCTCTCGCTTGTCTATTTTGTAATCTGCGCTTTTGTTCTTAAGGATGTTTCGGCGAGCCTTCACAGGGCTCTTGTGCTCGTGGTTGCTTCCTGCCCCTGCGCTGTTATACTCAGCGTGCCTCTGGCTTTCCTTTCGTCGATGGGCGCCTGCGCGAAAAAGGGCATAATAATAAAAGGCAGCGACTATATAGAGGCGCTTTCAAAGGCTGACGTGACCGTGCTTGATAAAACGGGCACTCTTACCTCTTCAGTTCCTTCCGTGGGCGATATTCACCCGGTTGACGGTGTTAAGGCAGAGGATGTGCTGCGCCTTGCAGCCGTGTGCGAAAAGCACTCTGCCCATCCACTCGCTCAGGCGGTGCTTAATGCCTGCGAAGACATTCCCGACGTGAAAACAGAGGATTATGAAGAGCTCCCCGGAGGCGGCACGGCCGTTAACACATCTGCGGGCAGAATCTGCACAGGCGGAGCAATGCTTATGCAGAGAGAGGGCGTCGATATTTCCGCTCTTCCCGAGGCGAGCATTTATGTTTCCCTTTCGGGCAGGGCCGTTGGCTGCATTGAGGTCGTAAATGAGATGAGAAATACCGTAAACAACTCAATCTGTGTATTGAAAAAACTCGGAATGAAGGATATAATAATGCTTACAGGCGATACCGAAAAGAACGCTGCCGCCGTGAGCGAAAAAGCGGGCATAACCGATTACAGAAGCCGGCTGACTCCCGCAGGCAAGGTTGAAGAAATGGAAAAGATAATGAGCGGCACCCAAAAGGGAGCCATCTATGTCGGCGACGGTATCAATGATGCTCCAGTGCTTGCCCTTGCGAGCGCAGGCGTTGCCATGGGCCTCGGCACGGAGGCTGCCTGCGAGGCGGCGGATGTGATACTCGCCGATTCTGAGCTGCTCAAACTCGGCGAGGCGGTCAGACAAAGCAAAAACACGATGAATATCCTTAAGGAAAACATCGTGTTTGCGTTAGCAGTCAAACTTATTGTAATAGTACTCGGCCTTATCGGTATCGCTCCGCTATGGCTTGCCGTTGCGGCGGATGTGGGCACTATGATAATCTGCGTGCTCAACTCCGCAAGGCTCGGCATAAAAAAGAGTATGGAGCTTATTTCAAAGCCGCAAGAGTAACAAGGGAGATAAGCACCTGCACAATGCAGTATCTGTAAATAACCTGTGTGTTGCTCCAGCCTTTGTTTTTACGGGAGTGGTCGTGCAGAGGTGTGCGGATTTTTTTCATTACATTTATATGAAGAAATCTTATAATCGAAACCTTGGCTATTCCGAGAAGGCCGTCAACGCAGATAACGAAGCACAGGGGAATCACAAGCAGCGCGTTGCCGCTCTTCATGGCGAGAATTGCCATAAAGAGGCCGAGCGCTCTTGAGCCGGCGTCGCCCATCATCATTGTGCTCGGCTGGGAGTTTTTCCAGAGATAGGGCAAGAGGGTGAGAATCATAAGGGCTGTCATATAAACTGAGTTTATGTCGCCCTTTTTTATAAGAATGACGGCTGCAAAAGATAAGAAAGATATGCCCGAGAGTGTCGCGCAGTAGCCGTCAATTCCGTCAGAGCAGTTCACTGCGTTTATAAGCATCCACACGAGCACAATACCGAGCAGCAGGTAAACAACCGGGTGAATGTGAATGCCGAAGCCGAAAAAGCTTATATTGAGCAGTTCTCTGTTGAAATAAACGAAGCAGCCCGAAACACCCGCTGAAATAACAAGGTCTATTATGCCCTTTTTGTACTCGCCCCAGGGCTTGTCAGAGCGGTCGTCAAGGTAGCCGGAAAGCATACCGAGAAACAGCAGGAAATAATAAACCGAGTATTCAATGCTTACGGGAATAAGCAGCAGCGCGCATATAATAAAAGAGGGGATGAGCACCACGCCCGCGCCTCTGATTTTGCCGGCGGATTTCTCTCCGTCAACGGCAAATTCCCTGCCGTGATCCTTGGGAAGTTTCCCTGAAAAAAGCTTAAGAAGCACCGCGCAGAGCAGGGGAGTAAACACGCAGGCTGCAATATAAATCGGTTTTATCGGTATAAAAGCGGAAAGCATCGGCCGGACCTCCGTTTAATTCTTAGTCAAAAACAGCATATCACATATACGGCATTTTTTCAAGAGAAAACAAAAATGAAAACGGAAAGAGAGGATTAAAAATGGCAAAGAACACAAATGTACAGATTATACGGGCGTTTGAGCAGCTTCTGGGCAAGAAGCAGTTTGAAAAAATCACCGTAAAAGATCTGTCGGAAAGCTGCGGAATCAACAGAAAAACATTCTACTATTACTTCTCTGATATGGATGATCTGCTCCGCAAGGCGTTTGACTGGGAGATTACAAGCTATATCGATTCCCTGCCTCAGGATATGGGGGTTGAGGAAGCGGTGGAAAAGTTCTTCGGAATGCTCAATGAATACAAGGAAGTTGTGTACCATGTTTACAATTCCTCCCGAAGTGAGCAGATGAAGGGCTACATACGCTCCTCGATGATTTCAATGATAGGGGATGGCATGACAAAAGAGCTTGACCGGTATAATATAAGCGCAGAAAAAAAGAGTATAATAATCAGTATGTATGCTTTTATTTTTGTAGGCTTCATCGTTGACTGGCTCGACAGTGATATGGGTTACAATCTGCCCGACTGTGTCAGGCAGATACGCGAAATGCTTAAAGGAACTCAGGATGTTATACTTAACAACGCCGGAAAACAGCCGTAATTAAATACCGCATTATTCCCGCCTGCACACCGCAGGCGGTTTTTTATTTGCGACGGCTGAAAATTCAGTATGGACTTTTTAGTTATATAATTATATAATATAACTAATAATACCCTTTTATCACAATTCCGGAAGGGGAGATTGCTTTGAAAAAAATCATTGCTCTTTTTATCGCGGTTATTCTCGCGGCGCTTGTGTGTCAGCCCGCTTTCGCGGCAAGAGACGCAAAGGCTATGCCTATGCTTCATACGCAGGGCGAAAAGATTGTCACCGCAAAAGGCGAGGAGGTTGTTCTCAGAGGCACCAACTTCGGCGGCTGGGGAATAATGGAGGACTGGTTCTGCCCCTATACCAACCCCGCGGGGGAGGAGCCTGTTTATCAGACCCTTGTCTCCAGATTCGGTGCCGAAAAAGTTCACGAACTTTTCAAGATTTACAGAAGCAACTGGATTACCGAAACGGATTATAATAATGTGGCACAGCTCGGTATGAATGTAATCCGCCTGCCTGTATGGTACCGCAATTTCCAGAAGGATGACAACGGCACCTGGTACAGGAAGCCGGACGGCACGATTGATTTCAGCGAGCTTGACGGGGCGGTGGCTCTTTGCAAAAAGTACGGAATCTACCTGATTATAGACCTGCACGGCCTGCCGGGATTTCAGAATGATTACGATCACTGCGGGCAGTCAAAGTCAATGTCGCTGTTTGACGATACCGAAAAGGGCAAGCGCTACAGGGAGGTCGTAATTGATTTCTGGGTGCAGCTCGCAAAACATTACAAGGGCGAAAGCACCATAGCGATGTATGACCTTATGAACGAGCCGCTCGGCACAAACATCACAAGAGACGGCAGTTTTCAGCAGACCTTCTGGGACTTCAGCGATGAATTATACCGCGCTGTGCGCAAGGTTGACCCGGATCATATAATCTGCATGGAGGCAATCTGGGATCCTTCCGCCATCGCGTCTCCCGACGTTTACGGCTGGGAGAATATAGTTTATCAGGAGCATCTTTACGATATAACCAATTTCACTATTCTCAGAAAGCTCAATGAGATAAAGAACTCGGGCTACAACGCCCCGTTTTATATCGGCGAATTCTACCCGAGAGGGCTCACCACATTCGGCTATATGCTCTCCATGTTCAATGAGAGAAATCTCAGCTGGACCACCTGGACATATAAGGGCGCGGGGCCAGATGCCGATAAATCCCCGTGGTTCCTTTACGGCTCGTCAACTGTTGAGAAGATAGATTATGAAAATGACAGTTATGATACGCTGAAAGAGAAATTCGGCAGATGCCTGCGCACTGACGGTGAAAAATTCTCAAGGAATGATTTCGCTGATTATGTTGCAAACTTCACCGGAGGATATGCCGACAAGGCATCGGTTTACACTTTCGGCACGCTTGACAACGCAGGCACCCTGCAGCAGAGAGCGAGCATGTTTGAACAGAAACTGACTGCGATAAAGACCACTATACTTGACTGGATAAGAAAGCTCAGGACGGGCGACCTGCTGTAAGCAAAAAACGCTTTACTGACGATAACGCACGGAGGTGTTCCGCTTGAAAAAAAGACTTGTTATACCGCTGCTGCTGTGCCTTGCCGCGGTGCTTTGCAGCTGCGAAGCCGACGAATTCAACCCCGATAAATATGTAGGCGACGGAGTGCTTGCTGTTTTCGGAGTGCTCGTTGACCAGAATCAGATATACTACAATGATGTGTTTGTGCTCGGCCATCTTGAAATTGACGAGAGCAAAACAGTTGAGAAAGACGGCAGGACCTACGCTCTTGTAACAGATAAAAAGTACACTTCTTACGAGGAGCTCAAAAGCAGAATGCTTGCCACCTACACGGAAGACTGCGTAAATGACATACTTGAAAACTATGATATTTACAGAGATATAGACGGCAAACTTTACTATGACCTTTCCGATAAGGACAATGTGCGCAAAGGTTATAAGTGGGAGAGAGTCCGTGAGCAGGCTCCCGAGTTTGAAGGAAAAACGGAAAAATCATACACTATGGAATACAAATTTGTCTGCGGCAAAAAAGACGAGTTAACTGAGTTCACTTTCCTGAGAGTAAACCAGGGCTACCGCCTGACAAAACTGCAATATGTTGATTAACGGAGGAAACACAATGGAAAAAATGAGAACCCCCTGGTTTGACAAGGTTGACAGAGACTGCCCGCTGAGCGAATATCCGAGACCTCAGCTCGTAAGAGAAAAGTGGCAGTGCCTAAACGGCAGTTATGACTATGCCGTTACGGATGAAAATGCCGGGGCTCCCGCCTCGTATGACGGCAGGATTCTTGTTCCGTTTGCGATTGAGAGCGAGCTCAGCGGCGTGCAGAAGGCATTTCTGCCCAATCAGCGCCTCTGGTACCGCAGGTATTTCAATATCGGTGATGAATATGCCGGCAAACGAGCCCTGCTCCATTTCACGAGCGTTGATTATCAGTGCACTGTCTGGGTAAACGGGAAGCAGGCCGGCAGCCACACAGGCGGCTACAATCCCTTCACCTTCGACATCACCGCGCTTATAGTGCCGGGCGAAAACGAGCTTGTCGTTAAGGTATATGACCCCACGGACGAGGGTCACCAGCAGAGAGGCAAGCAGATTATCAAGCCCTGGGGCTTCTGGTACACGGCCACCTCGGGAATCTGGCAGACAGTGTGGATTGAGCCGGTGGAAAAGGACTATATCGAGTCGCTTAAAATACTGCCGGATATAGACTCCGGCAAGGTGCATATAGATGTTAAGCACAGCGGCACATACAAAAAAATCAGCATTTCCGTTTTTGAAGACGGCAGAGAAATATTTTCCTCAGAGACGGGGGAGAGCGCTGATATTCCCATAGAAAACGCCCGCCTCTGGAGCCCCGAAGACCCGTTCCTCTACACCTTCACCGTGAAGCTTGAGAGCGATGAAGGCACGGATGAGGTGAGCAGCTATTTCGGAATGCGCAAGTTTTCAATAGTAAAGGATGATAAGGGCATACCCCGTCTCGGTCTCAACAACAAGCCGTATTTCCAGAGAGGTCTGCTCGACCAGGGCTACTGGCCCGAGAGCGGCCTTACAGCGCCTACGGATGAGGCTATGATATTTGACATTTCCGAGATGAAACGCCTGGGATTCAATATGCTCAGGAAGCATATCAAGCTTGAGCCTCCCAGATGGTATTACCACTGCGACCGTCTCGGAATGCTTGTCTGGCAGGATATGATAAGCGGCGGCAAGCCCCTTAACCCGATATATGCCGGGGTTTATCCCAATTTCAATATCCATGTCAAAGATAATCAGTATAAAGTTTTCCACAGGGATAAACCCGAGTGGAGAGAAGAGTTCAAGGCTGAGCTCTTTGAAATGATAGACCATCTTTACAGCAGCGTTTCAATCTGCTGCTGGGTGCCCTTCAATGAAGGCTGGGGTCAGTTTGACGCCAAGGAAATAGGCGAGAAGGTTAAAGCCTATGACCCGTCGAGGTTTGTTGACCACGCAAGCGGCTGGCACGACCAGAAAGGCCCGGATTTCAAGAGCATACACAAATATGTGCTGCCGGTGAATCCGCCTACCGCGAGAAGAGTGCGCGGCAGACCCATTGTGCTGAGCGAATACGGCGGATATCAGAACAGTGTGCCCGGTCACCTTTGGAAAGAGGGCAAGACCTTTGGTATGTATCTTAAATATCCCGATAAGGATTCCCTTTCCGAGCACTACAGACGCCTGCATTTCAACCAGCTTAAATCATTCATTCCCAAGGGGCTGAGCGCTACGGTATATACTCAGGTAAGCGATGTGGAATGTGAGCTTAACGGCATATTCACTTATGACCGCAAGGTGCTCAAGATACACGAAAATGTGCTTCAGGAAGTAAACAGGATGCTCAGCTACTGATACCGAGGTAATACCATGAAAAAAATCGTATCCCTTGCACTTGCTTTGCTTATGCTCTTTTCGCTCGCTTCGTGCGGCGGGAGAAAGGTGAAGATTCAGGTGCCGAAAAATAAAAAAATCGCAATTCTTCTCACATCCGAGGAGCAGTATCCCGAGGATGCCGCCGCGGCGAAGGCTCTCAAGGAAAGATTCCCCGATAAAATAGTTATCACTCAGCTCGGAGACTCGAGAGTGCTCACCGCCGGCAATCCGGAAATAGTCACAGCCGCCCGCGAAGCGGCAGAGGACTCAAGCATAGGCGCGATTATTTTTGACCGCGCCACTCAGTTTACGGATTCTGCAATATCCGAGGCAAAGAAGATAAATCCCAATCTTTTGACCTTTGCCGTTGAGCCCGAAAGAGAGTACAAGAAAATACGCAAGAGCGTCAACGCTGAGTTTGTCACTCACTGGCAGAAGTACGCGCGCGACATAGTGACTGCAGCCGGTCAGCAGGGCGCGGAATATTTTGTCCTGTTCTCTTTCCCCGCTCACGTTGAGGAAGGGCTCTATTTCTCCGCGCGTAAGAATATTGAGGACTTCTGCAGGGAGCAGGAGATTGAGTTCATTTATTCCGAAAGCACGGACCCCACATATTCGGGCGGCATTAAGGCGGCTCAGGACAGCGTCAGGCAAAATCTGCAGGCGCTTTATGAAGACGGCAGTATCAAGGGCGAAAATGTCGCTCTGTTTTCCACGGACAGCTCTGTTCAGTCAGCGCTCGTCGGGCTTGCCGACAGAGAAGGGCTTATCTATATCGCGCCGTCATTCCCCACTCCCTTTAACGGAGTATGCGAATATTTTGAAATAGCTATGCCCGGCGACTACACGGATATGGAGTCATATACCGAAACGCTTAAAGAAGCGGTTAAAGACAGCAAGGGCAGATTCTGCGCTTTCACGTATCCTCTCGCGGGCGTTATGCTCACAGCCGCGGTCTATACGGCTTTCGATACGGTTATTTCGCCGTCGTCGGCAGATGATTACTACGCTTATATGGACAAAGCCGTCGAAAGGGCGCTTGACGCCGCGCAGGATAAAAAGTTCGAGGCGAATACAATAGAGAATATTTCCAACACCGTCTATTGCTATGAGCCGTCGCTCATAACGCTCAACTGACGGAATATAATATAACCGGGTAACGGAATAACCGCGCGGAGGTGATTTGATGTTTGCCCGCATAAACAGTATGGGCCTTTTCGGGCTTGAAAGCTATATGGTAGGTGTCGAGGTGGATTTCGGCACCGGTCTTTCACGGGTGGATGTTGTTGGGCTTCCCGACCTTGCCGTTAATGAGAGTAAAAACAGAGTTCGCTCCGCTATGAAAAACAGCGGCTACACCTTCCCTCAGGGCAGGGTGACCGTGAACCTCTCACCCGGTGACATACGTAAAGAAGGCTCCCTTTATGACCTGCCTATTTTTATTGCCCTGCTAAAAGCGGGGCACCAGCTCGAGGCAGAGCTTGACGATTACGCCTTCATAGGCGAGCTGTCGCTTGACGGGCTTGTGCGCCATGTGAAGGGCGCTCTCTCAATGGTCATAAGAGCGCGCGAGAGCGGAATCAAAAAAGTTATTGTACCCGCTGCGAACGCCTGCGAAAGCTCCGTGGTTGAGGGCATAGAGGTATATGCTGTTGAAAACGTCAGGCAGGTGGTTGACCATCTTACCGGCGCCTGCCCTCTTGAAAGGGCGGTCTATGACCCGGCACTCGAAACCGCGGCCGCCGTTCCTCTGCCCGATTTCAGAGATGTAATGGGTCAGCAGGAGGCGAGATACGCGCTTGAGATTGCCGCGGCAGGCGGTCACAATATTCTTATGGTCGGCCCTCCCGGCTCGGGCAAGAGTATGCTTGCCAAGCGCCTGCCGTCCATACTGCCGGATATGACTTTTGAAGAGTCGCTGTGTACTACCGAGATTTACTCGGTTGCGGGCGCGCTGCCGTCGGGAGTTTCTCTTATAAGAAACAGGCCTTTCAGGTCGCCGCATCATACGGTGTCGCCTGCCGGTCTTTCGGGCGGAGGAGTTATACCGAGGCCGGGCGAAATTTCGCTTGCACACAACGGAGTGCTTTTCCTCGACGAGTTTCCGGAGTTTTCAAGGCAGTCGATGGAGGTGCTGCGTCAGCCGATAGAGGATAACAAAATCACTATTTCCAGGGTGAACGCTTCCGTCACCTATCCCTGCTCGGCTATGATAGTCTGCGCCATGAATCCCTGCCCCTGCGGCTACTACGGCCATCCGAAGAGGCAGTGTACCTGCCCCGCGGGAGCGGCGCAGAGATACCTTGCAAAAATCTCCGGGCCTATGCTTGACAGGATAGATATTCATATTGAAGTGCCTCCCGTTGATTTTGAGAAGCTGTCTTCCAAAGTGCAGGGCGAGTGCTCCGCTGATATAAAAAAGAGGGTGAACGCCGCGCGTAAGATTCAGCAGGAACGCCTCGCAGGCACGGGAATAACCTGCAACGCAAAAATGGATTCCGCCATGACGAAGCTCTACTGCAACCCGACACCCAAGGCGATGGTGCTGCTCGAGCAGGTGTTTGAGCGGCTTGATTTCTCGGCGAGAGCTTATGACAAAGTGCTCAAGGTCGCCAGAACAATCGCGGACCTTGAGGGCAGCGAAGCTATTGAGGCGCCTCACATTGCGCAGGCTGTGCAGTTCAGAAGCCTTGACCGAAAACTGTGGCACTCGTAAAATAAATGTGAATTATTCCGCGCCGGATTGCATTTACGGCTTTATAATGATAAAATAACATAGTTAATAAATCCCCGTAAAGAAAGGGTGAAACCGTTGATAAAAGAAGAATTTGACCCTAACGCAACCGAAATAATCGACGAAAACGGCGTTTTATCGGAAGACATTATTGACCCCTCCGAAGAGACGGCTGTGCAGTCTGACGGTGAAACAGAGCAGGAAGCTGCCGACGCTCCTGAAGAAACAGGCAAAGTCCTCTGCCCGAGATGCGGTGAACGCAACACTTCAAAAGGGCACGAATTCTGCTACCGCTGCGAGGAGGCACTCAGCCGCACACGTCTGCCGGTAACAGGCATAATTGCGGCGGTAATAGCTCTCGCTGCATCCGTATTCTGTTTCGTTGTGGTTTCGCTTGACGCTTCCCCCGCTGTTCAGGCAGTCAAGGGCGACATAGCTATGGCTGACAATAATGTTTATGCCGCTTATGACGCTTATAACAAGGTTGATACCGCCGCCAAGGAAATAGCCGGAATCATCGGCGAAAAATCCCCGCTCAACAACTTTGTCAAGAGCGGTCTCGGTCTCAAGCTCAGGATATTCAAGGCAATAGCCGGCAACTATAATCCGCTTCTCACCTATCAGAGAAGAGACTCAATTTTCGGCGATTCGCTCAATGAAAAATATCTTGAAAAAGACAAGGATTACCGCCTTGCCAAAGAGCACTATGAGCGCTTTGAGAGCACCTATAAAATACTCCAGGAGCCCATCGATATGATGGAGCAGTCCGACGACAACTCCCGTGAAAACGGCGAAACCATTCTCGCGCTTATCGAAGAAAAGCGCGGGCAGGAAGGCGTGGACGATGTTATACTTGATTTCTTCATTTACAATGTTTATGCCTTTTATGATTTTGACAAGGAAGAACTGCTTGACAGCCTGAAGAAGCTTGATGAAGACGCCGATAAAACGGGGCTTGATTATTCCTGGCTTTACTATAAGGAGTACGTGAAGGTACTCATATCAATGAATAAGCCCGATGAGGCAATGAAGTATATAGATGTGCTTGCCGAAAAAGATATCAGCGCTTATGACCCCGTTTTATACAAGATGCAGGCTTATCTTCTCAAAGGTGACAAGGACTCAGCGAAGAAGCTGGTGGAGGAATACCGCGAAAACAACAAGACTCAGGATAACAAGGACTCCGACTCAAGCTACAGCCTGCTTATCAATATGGCAAGGGTAGAAGGGGATTACGATAAAGCTACGGCTCTTATCAAGGAGGCTCAGGAGATTTATTCAACAGTGCCTGAGTACAACCGTCAGGTTGCCCTGATATATCTTGCGCAGGGTAAGTATGACGAGGCTTATGAAGCGGCTTACGCCTGTGAGCAGATGGCGTATTATCTTGCCAGCTATTACGGAGAGACCGATTATTACACCTCCAATATGCTTATGACCACGGTTTATCTCTCGGCTAAGCTCTGTGAAAAATACGGTGAGAAAAACACCGAAAACATTGAGCACCTTCAGGAAGTTATCGATTCGTTTGAAACGGTTACCTGGGACAAGGAAATCACCGATATAGTTGAAGGTAAAGCGGATGTCAAGGATTATCTTACGAAGGGAGTGTGTGACTTTATATGAGAATTCTTTATGTAATCACTAAATTCATACTTTTCCCCGGAGCGTATCTCAGAGGTTTCTGGGAGCACCTCACCTGCCGCATACTCAAGCTTATGGTGGAGCCGGGCGGCTACCTCAGGCCCGATGAAGCGTGCGGCCATGTGGAGCATTCCCTTGCAAAAAGCCAGTTTGCCGCCTACCTTATTTCAACGGGTCCGGGCTTTATGAATTTCAATATGGGCCTGTTTTTCTTCCTCTTCGGGTTTGTCAATATCAAAACTCTCGGCATTACTTTTTATGACGGCGCAGTGCTTTACATAGTTTATGTTATCGCTATGTATATCGGCATTTCAATGCTGAACTGCCTTTTCCCTCTCACAGAGGATATACTCAATTTCTGGGAAATTGCTTACGGAAAGTCAGAGGACAAGTCAATTATCCGCAAAGCGGCCGACGGCGTGGGCAAGGTGCTCGGGTTCCCCTTTGCCCTGATTACCCGCGCAGGTGCTTTCCTCGAGAAAAACTGCATAATCTTTATCCTTTGGGTCGCGTTTATCGTGTGGCAGTTTATAATCGCGTAAGAGCCGGAATTGATAATTAAATAATAACCTGAAACGGTACGCGGATTGATAAATCCGTGTACCGTTTTATTTATCCATGCGCGAGAGAAATTATAATTCTTTTCGGACATATTGGCTGATTTGTGCGACATTTTGCCTTTTTTGACTGTTGACTTATAATAATTAAACACTATAATTATATAACCAAACGAAAACTTGCTTGTTCTTACAATGCTTTTACGGAGATATTTTATGAAAGTTCTTAAAAAAATAATATGCCCGGTGCTTGCGCTGATGCTTACATTATCGTCGGCTGTTGTTTTCGCGGATAAAGCCTGCGCGGTTTATCCGAGTGACATACCCATTATTTACATTCACGGTGAGGGCTCACCCATAGGCACATTCGATGAAAACGGCGAGTTTCACCAGGTTTCAAATATGGCGGTTGATACCGAAAAAATTACAGCTCTTCTTTCCGATAACAAGGAAATGCTCATGAAATCGTTTGTCACTCAGGATTGGTCCGATTTCTGCGTTCTTATAGAGGATTTCATGGTGGATTCTTTCGGGGCAATGGCTCTCGGGCCCGACGGCTTCCCCGTTGACGATACCGTCAGTATTATGAAATGCACTGAGGAGTTTGTTACTGGCAGATACAACTGCGATGACAACTCTCTCAACAAATATTATTTCTGGTATGACTGGCGCCTTGACCCTACGGATAATATGCAGCGCCTTCACGATTACGCAGATCTGATTCTCAAGGTTACGGGCAGCAGTAAGTACGCCGTAATCGGCAGATGCGAGGGCGCCTGCCTTGCGCTGACTTACTGGGAAACCTATCACGACCCACGAATCAGCGACCTGATTTTTTATGCCTCTGCCGCGCAGGGTGCAATCCCCGTGGGTGAGGCTTTCAGCGGAAGCTTATATGTTGACCCGGATTCTGTTGAAAGATTTGTCTATGAAGCGGACCTTGATATCAATTATGAGCTGACAGACGATATCACCTTTACCACTCAGACGCTCAACACAATACTGAAAATCGCCAGCGATATGTACGGCCTTGATTATGCCTGCTGGGCGGTAAACAATGTATATCAGCAGATTTACGACACCGTTACTCCATACGCACTGAAAAAGACCTTTGCCACCTTCCCCGGTTTCTGGGCGATGTGCGAGGATCAGTATTATGAAAAAGCAAAGGATGTTTTGTTTGCCGGCGAAGAGGATTATTATAAAGCATTTATCGAAAAGATAGATAATTATCATTACAATATAATGAACCGTGCTCAGGATATAATCAAAAACGCCGCCGAAAGCGGAGTGGAAGTGTCAAATGTTGTGAAATACGGCTTCCAGAGCTATCCACTGTCAAAGGATTCCGATATACAGTCGGACCAGATGTGCCGCGTTGATTTAGCAGGTTTCGGCACCACCTGCACAAAAATAGGCGAAACTATCCCCGGCGAGCAGATACACCAGGCTATTATAAGCGGAAATGTGAAGCACATATCGCCCGATATGGCAATTGACGCCTCAACATCCATACTGAAAGACACCACCTGGTATGTAAAAAACATAAAGCATCAGAATTTCACTGATGCGATGAACGAATTATTCTTTGAAATCGTCAGAACACCGGGTATGACGGTGCGTACAAATCCCGATTATCCGCAGTTTCTTTTCTATGAACCCGACAGCGACACTTTCCATCCTTATAATATTGAGGAGGATAAAACGGATTCGGATGATTTCAACGAGGAAAACAGCAACAGCTTTGCCCGCAAAATCAAACCTCTGTTCAGAATTCTGTTCAGAATACTGACTTTCATCACCAGGATGTTTACCCTTCCCGCCAGAGTCAAATAAAACGTTTATTAAAGCGGCTCACCCATTGCCGGGTGAGCCGCTTGGCTTATGATAAAAAACACCGGCACAGCTACGCTGTGCCGGTACTTTTTTTGTTGAGATTCACGCTGATTATTTATACTTTCTCTTGCGTGCTGCCTCTGACTTTAATTTCTTTTTTACAGAGGGCTTCTCGTAGTGTTCTCTTTTACGAACTTCCTGGATGACGCCGTCTCTTGAAGTCTGTCTCTTGAATCTTCTGAGTGCGCTCTCGAGGGATTCGCCTTCCTTAACCTTTACGGTGCTCAATATATTCACTCCCTTCTTGTATCACAGGGATTTTTCCCGATTATTCCGGTACATTATACTAAAATATCCGGCTGATGTCAACTGTTTTTTTACGCGGGTTTTACGACTATATTAACAAGCCTGCCCTTGACGTAAAGCTCTTTGACTATGCTCATTCCTTCAAGCGCCGCGGCGACTTTTTCGCTTCCCTTGGCGGCGGCTATTGCGTCTTCGGCTGAAATATCCGAAGGAAGCATAATCTTATCCTTGATTTTTCCGTTTACCTGAACAGCTATCTCAACCTCATCGTCAACGCATTTGCTCTCATCGTATGAGGGCCACTGAGTCTGGTTGAGCATGCCCTCAAAGCCCGCAACCTGCCATACTTCTTCAGTCACATGAGGCACAAACGGATTAAGCAGGGTTATAAATGTTCTCAGCTCGGCGCGGGTGATGCTGCCTTTGTCATAAATCTGATTGAGCAGAGTCATCATTGCAGCGATTGCGGTGTTATACTTGAGGGTCTCAATATCCTCAGAAACCTTTTTGACCGCCTTGTGCATGCTGCTTTCAAGCTCGGGGGAGTATTCGTCTGAATCGGTGAGAATATCGCACAGGCCGTATATTCTGTCCACAAAACGTTTGCATCCCTTTACGGCGCTCTCGCTCCACGGCGCGGCCTTTTCATAGTCGCCCATAAACAGCACATATGACCTGAGAACATCGGCTCCGTAGATGTCAACCACTTCGTTCGGGTCAACGACATTGCCCTTGGATTTGCTCATTTTGTCACCGTCGGGGCCGAGAATCAGGCCCTGAGCGGTCCTCTTTGCGTACGGCTCGGGTACGGGCACTTCGCCGAGGTCATAGAGGAATTTATACCAGAATCTTGAATAGATAAGGTGCCTTGTAACGTGCTCCATACCGCCGTTGTACCAGTCAACCGGCATCCAGTATTTAAGCTTGTCTTTGCCGGCGAATGCCTCAGTGTTGTGCGGGTCAATATATCTGAGGAAATACCAGGACGAGCCTGCCCACTGGGGCATGGTGTCGGTTTCTCTCCTCGCGTCGCCGCCGCACTTGGGGCATTTGCAGTTGACAAAGGAGTCAATTTTAGCAAGCGGGCTTTCGCCGTCTGTGCCCGGCTCAAAGTTTTCAACCGGGGGAAGGCGCAGAGGCAACTCATCATAGGGCACCGCTACCATACCGCAATGCGGGCAGTGAACGATGGGAATGGGTTCACCCCAGTATCTCTGACGGTTGAACGCCCAGTCATTCATTTTGTACTGAACGCCCTTTTCGCCAAGGCCCTTTTCCTGAAGATAGGCAGCCATCTTCTCAATGGAATCCTTCTTGTTTGTAAGGCCGTTGAGGAAGGAGCTGTTGACCATTTCGCCGTCTCCGGTGTAGGCTTCTTTTTCAATATCGCCGCCCTTTATGACTTCGATAATGTCTATGCCGAATTTTTTTGCGAATTCATAGTCTCTCTGATCGTGGGCAGGCACCGCCATAATGGCGCCTGTACCGTAGCCCATCATAACATAGTCGGAAATGTAAACGGGGATCTCTTTTCCGTTTACGGGGTTCACGGCGCTGAAGCCGTCAAGCTTGACTCCGGTCTTGTCCTTGACAAGCTGTGTTCTCTCAAAAGCGGATTTCTTTGAGCAGAAGTCTCTGTATTTTTCAACCTCGTCCATGTTGGCAATTTTGCCGCTGTATTTGTCAATAAGAGGATGCTCCGGAGCCATAACCATAAATGTGACGCCGAAGAGTGTGTCCGGTCTGGTGGTGTAAATACGCAGCTTTTCATCTGTGCCGGTAACGGTGAAGTTTACAAAGGCGCCTGTTGAGCGGCCTATCCAGTTTTCCTGCTGGAGTTTTATATTAGGCAGGTAATCAACGTCCTTGAGACCTTCAAGGAGTTTGTCGGCATATTCCGTTATGCGCAGGTACCACACATCCTTGCTCTTTTGCACGATGTCGCTGTGGCAGATGTCGCACTTGCCGCCCTGAGAGTCCTCATTGCTGAGCACAACCTTGCAGCTCGGGCAGTAATTCACAAGAGTCTTGTCACGGAACGCAAGGCCGTTTTCGAACATTTTGAGGAAAATCCACTGTGTCCATTTGTAGTAATCCTCTTCCGTTGTGTCAATCACTCTTGACCAGTCAAACGAAAAGCCCACGCGGCGAAGCTGCGAGGTGAACTTCTCTATGTTCATATCCGTGACTTTGCGCGGATGAATGCCTGTTTTTATGGCATAGTTTTCGGTCGGAAGGCCGAAAGCGTCAAATCCGATGGGGAAAAGAACATTGTAGCCCTGCAGCCTTCTTTTTCTTGAAACAACCTCAAGGCCTGAGTACGCTTTTATATGACCCACGTGCATGCCCGCTCCGCTCGGATAGGGAAACTCCACAAGAGCGTAAAACTTGGGCTTGTCTGAGTTATCCTGCGCCTCAAAGGTTTTGTTTTTATCCCAGATATCCTGCCACTTTTTTTCTGTGGCTTTAAAATCATACTGTGCCATTGCAATATCCTTTCAATTCAACTTTATTGAAATTTAATCAGTCTGCTGTGATAACGTCTGATAAATCGAGCCTGCTCGCGTCGGTCCACAGGCGCTCAAGGTTGTAGTATTCTCTGCTCTCGGCATCAAAGATATGCACAAGCACGGTGCCATAGTCAATAAGAATCCAGCCGGTGGCTCTGCCCTCAATATGGTCGGGTTCGATATTCATACGCTTTTTGATTTCGTACTCCACCTCTTCGGCAAGTGACTTCGTATGAGTGCTTGATGTGCCGTTTGCAATGATGAAGATATCGGAAACGATTGTCACCTCTTCTGTTTCTATGGCGACAATGTCAACTGCTTTCTTCTCATCAAGAACCTTTGCTATTTCTCTTGCGAGAGCTTTGGGGTCTGTCATATATCATTCTCCTCTTTGTTATATACCGAAATGTCTGAGCATATCATTGTAGCAGTCAAGAGTGGCGGGGTGAACGGGTCTGTCGCGCGATGCGAGGGCGTTCACCGTGTAGCGGCTCGTGTAGAGAATCGCGTGCTCAAGGCTCAAGGAGGCGAGCTTGCGCACCGTTTCCACATCCGGGTAGTCGCGCTCAGCGGAAATGAAATCCGCAACATACACGATTTTTGAGAGAAGCGTCATGCCCGCTTTACCCGTAGTGTGCCACCTGATGGCTTCAAGTATTTCTTCGTCCGTTATTATCTCTCTGCTTCTTAAGAATACAGGGGCGGACATCTGATGCCACACCTTGGGGCTTGATTTTTCGAGGGGAGTCATTTCACCAATCAAATCAGTCTGCTCATCGGAGTGCAGACGCTTTGTGATGTCGTGAAGCAGGCCGGCGAGCTTGGCCTTTTCGGGGTCTGCTCCGTACTTCTCGGCGAGTATGCCGGCACTCTCACTCACGCACTCGGAGTGATACACTCTCGCGTTGTCGAGCATGCCGGCAACGAGCTCGTGATAAATGTCGAAGCCGTCATCGTAAAGATTGCGCTCTCTTATGTAGTCAAGAAGCACGGGTGAAACAACATCTGCGCAGTCACGGTTGCTTTTGATAAAGAACCTTACCTGCGTGGAGCTGAGCTCGTAGGGCTCAATGGGCATAAAGACAATCTTTTTTCTCTGCTCCGGCGTAAAGCGCGAAAGATCGGGTTTGTAATCGTTTTTGCGCGAAGCGGCGCAGACAGTACACAGGGTGAGTATTTCTTCCCAGCGGTACCACTGGGTGAAGGTCTCGAGCATATCCGAGCCTATTATGAAATAAAACTCATCGCGCGGGTACATATCGTGCAGAATGCGCAGCGTTTCAACCGTGTAGCTTCTGTCGCCTCTGTTGATTTCAATATCGGAAATCTCAAAAAACGGCTCACAGAACTGAAGGGAGCACATCTTTATTCTGTCTTCGGCGCTTGCAAGTGCCGCTGCCGCCTTATGGGGCGGAATGCAGGACGGCATTATGATAACTTTGTCAAGTTCAAGGCGGCGGTAAGCCTCGAGCGCAAGCCGTCTGTGACCGTTGTGCGGAGGGTTGAATGTGCCGCCGAATACACCGATTTTCATTTATTTGATATTTATCCTCTTATGCATAATATGGGCCGTAACAAAGAAATAGATAATATCCTGGATTATCATAAACAGATACGGCATCAGGGTGAGCTGCATACCCTGCGAGGTCGGGTCACCGAAATCGAAGGTGAACGATTTGTCATCGCCGAGCACAAGGTAAACGCCGAAGAATTTCTCAAGATAATAAATGCACACAAGGCCTATGATTATTGCCGCGGCTGAGATGATAACCGCCCATATTATATTGGTCTTCTGGAACTGCCTTATATGGGAAAGCGCGATAGCGAAATAGACGATTATCGTGCAGGAAAGAATTATGGTGAAAAATTCAAGTATGTAATAAATCGCGTAGGTAACAATCTGCGCCTTTGAGGGGAAGTTTGCGAAGGCGGAGAGAAGGCTTGAAGCGGTGTCGATGGTTTCGCCGTATTCTTTTTGTATGTAAACGGCAAGTATATCAAGCACAAGCACAAAGTTTACAAAGGAAACAACCATCCACATACCGTAAACAATCACTTTGGAGCCGAGAAGCTGCTTGCTGTTTACGGGGAGGGTGAAGCTCAGGTAGCCCTGCTGGCCGAAGAGCGATTTCTGGTAGTCATAAATAACAAAGAAAAGAGAAACGAAAACCAGAAGGAAGGAAACGATAACGCTGACTATTACGCCGGCGGTGAGTATCTTGGGCTTTTCGGCATAGCGGCCGATGAAGAATGCGCACAGAGCGGCAATCTCAATAAGATAAAACAGGGGAATGACTCTTGCACTTGCAAGAAAGTCGTTTTTGAGAAGCTTGAGCATCTTGCCTTTAACTTTATCAGAATTGCCAGTCACTTGCAAACACCTCCTTGAATACTTCGTTTACGGTTTTGCCCGTGCTTGTCAGATGGGCAACGGTATCCTGCATAAGCAGCTTGCCTCTGCCTATCATTACTATGGAGTCAAGCACGCCCTCTATATCGTGGATAAGATGGGTGGACATCATAAGAGTGGAGCCCTCGGGGCGGTTCTTGATGATTGAAGCGAGAATGAAATCTCTTGCGGCGGGGTCAACGCCGCCCATCGGCTCGTCAAGAATATAGATTTTTGCGTTGCGGCACATAACAAGTATGAGCTGCAGTTTTTCCTGCTGACCTTTTGACATGGTTCTTGCCTTCTGCTTGTGGGGAAGCTGGAAGGTGTCGAGCATTTTCATCGCCTTGTCAAGATCGAAATCATCATAGAAATCGGCAATGTATTTTACCGCGTCGTCCGCGGTCATCCAGCTGGCAAGGTAAGTCTTTTCGGGCAGGTAGGCGACCATGGACTTGGTCTTTGCTCCGGGCTTGAGCCCGTCCACAAGCACCTCGCCGCTGTAGTCGTTGATAAGCCCTGTCAGGATTTTGATAAGAGAGGTCTTGCCGCTGCCGTTGGGGCCGAGCAGACCGATTATCTGACCGTCTTCAAGACTGAAAGACACATTGTTAAGCACCCGGTTGCTGCCGTATGATTTGGTCAGACCGTTGATTTTTATAATTTCGGACAAATGAAGCCCTCCTTTTCTGTTATCCGTAGTCTTAATCCGTGATATTATATCACCGTTTTACATAAAATAAAAGAATTATTTTTCTTTTTATGGCAATATAAGTTAATTTTCTGTAAACACGGCAAAATAATGCATAAAATACATGGGGTACTTGATAAAAGAGCCATTATATTGTAAAATATTGTTACTTACTGATTCCGGAGGCGCGATATGTTTTACAAAGCCGAAAACGAACTCAAGGAAATAGCTATTGAGGATATCAGCGATTCTTTTCTTACCGTTGGAATAGTGTCGGGCGACGAGCTTGCCGAGATAAAGGACAGGTTCGGTTTTTCAGCCTCATCCGTTGAAAGGTGCAGAAGGGCAAACTCTCTGTTCAGGACCGAGGTCGAGGTTTACGGCGGCTACAGTTTCACTGAGCTGCGCGTGCCTAACGGCAGCGGGGATGATGATTATATAGCGCTCTTCCTGAAGAAAAACCTGATACTCATAATTGATATTTTTGACCGTGACGGCTCCACAATGGATATATTCCGCCGTGTGGTTGACAGATTCCCCGCCGAAAAAATCAACGCCGCCAAGGTTGTATGCTCCTTTATGGAATCTCTCGTTTCCGACAGCGGCGCAATAATAGAAAACGCGCGCAACAATCTTGTGGAAATGGAAGAGAAAATAGTAAATGACGATGCCGGCGAGGATTTCAATATAGAGCTGCTCGATATAAAGAAAGACCTTCTCAAATTCAACAATTACTATGAGCAGCTGCTCGACATTTCCGAAACGCTCAGTGACAATGACAATGATATTTTTCCCGAGGAGGATGTAATCTATATCTCCAACCTGCAGAGTAAAATGCAGAGAATAGTCAACGACATAGATTCCCTCGAAAACTCCGCCGACCATTTGGGCGACGCCTATTCCTCCTCTCTGGACCTCAAGCTCAATCACTCAATGAAATTCTTCACGGTTCTCACCACAATCTTTTTCCCCATTACCATCATAGTCGGATGGTACGGTATGAACTTTGACAGTATGGCTGAGTTTCACTGGAAGTACGGCTATGTTTTTGTGATTGCGCTGTCTGTGCTCGTGGTAACGGTTATGATGCTTATCGGCAAGAAGCGCAGATGGTTTTAAGCTTTAAAAAGCATAATAAAAGCAATGGCGCGGGCGCAATGCCCGCGCTTTTTATTTGTAATCTGAAATTGTTCGGTCTGTTTTACACACCCGGTCTGACAATCATAAACTGTTAATTATTAAGGTGTCATCACGGTAAAAAAAGAAGTACGGGTTAAACACCGTACTTCTTTTAAAATCGGATTGTCTTTCGGTTTTTCGCCTTTTACGGAATCAGCCGGCCATGGGCAGAGCCCCGTTGGCAATAAACAGTGTCGCTATGCCGAAATATATAAGCAGCGAGAGCGCGTCGACTATAGTTGTAATCATAGGGCCTGCCATAAGTGCGGGGTCAAGGTGAAGCACTTTGGCGAGTATGGGCAGTGAGCAGCCGATTGTTTTAGCGATTATTACGGTCAGCACCATCGAGATGCAGACCACAAAGAACACGGGGGTGGTGGTGTCCGAGTGAAACACCATGCGCATAACCCACATTCTCACAAAGTTAGCCACAGACAGAGTGAGGCCGCACATCACGGCAACCCGTATCTCTTTCCACAGCACCAGAAAATAGTCTTTGACTTTTATGTTGCCCAGGGCAAGTCCGCGGATGATAAGGGTGGATACCTGGTTGCCGGAGTTACCGCCGGTGTCCATGAGCATAGGGATGCAGGCGGTGAGACCCGCTATGAGGGCGAGCTTATCCTCAAAGCTTTCGATTATCATGCCGGTGAATGTGGCCGAAACCATAAGTATGAGAAGCCAGACAATTCTGTTTTTGAAAAGTCTGAGAACACCCGTTTTCAGGTAGTTGTCTTCCGATGGCAACAGCAAAGCCATCTTTTCAAAGTCCTCGGTGTTCTCTTCCTGGATAACGTCGACGATATCGTCGATGGTGATAATGCCTACAAGGCGGTTTTCGTTATCCACCACGGGAACGGAGAGGAGGTCGTATTTGCGCACTATTTCGGCTACTGTTTCCTGGTCGTCGAGGGTGTTCACGCTTATCAGGCGGTCATCGTCAACCATTATTGATTCAAGCACCGTGCCGCGCCTGGCAACTATCAGCTTGCGCAGGGGAAGCACACCCACGAGCTTGCGCTTTTCGTCAATGCAGTAGCAGGTTTCTATTGATTCCTTATCCTGCGCGGTGCGCCTGAGCTCGTCAATGGCTTCGTCCACAGTCAGCTTTGAGTGGAACGCGGCCATCTCAACCGTCATTATGCTGCCGGCGGAATCTTCGGGATAGCGCAGAAACTTGTTGATTATTTCCCTCGTTTCGCGGCTTGTCTGGGCAAGCACTCTTGTTACAACGTTTGCCGGTACTTCTTCAAGGAAGTCAACGGCGTCATCGATGAACATATCCTCGACGAGGTTATGGATTTCAACGTTTGTGATTGAGTTGATTACCGCTTCCTGAGTTTCGGGCTCAAGATAGGAAAAAACGTCGGCGGATGAGTTCTTGGGGAGCAGACGGAAAATTTTGACCTGGTCCTCGAGATCCGCGTCGGATATGATCTGAGCGATATCAACCATATTCATTTCATTGAGAATGTCCTTTATGGTGGAGAACTTATTCTCATGAAGCATATTGGTTATAAGATTGAGTAATACTTCATTTTCCAAAATAAAACGCCCTTTCCGCATAAGCGCAAGGGCGTAAAGCAATTATCACCGTATGAGAACTCAAACCGATTGAAAATTCCTCAACAGCCTCAGCGCAAATGCATTATGTAATTTTAAGTTGCATAATCGACCGTGACTACTGTCGCTGTTCAAGAAATTTCACCTCACTGTTTCTGTGCCTGTTTTTTCTTTTTGCTTTTGGATTTATAGCTCATAAGAGCTTTTACCGAATCCTCCGGGGTAATCACATCGCCTACGCACAGCGCTTTTTCGGAATACATTCCTCTGAACTCTGTGCCGCCGATGGTGAGCAGACCGTTTGCTTTGGCAGTTTTGAGAAGGGCTTTTTGCTGGTCTTCGGTGTTACCGGGATGCCAGACCTCAACGCCGTCAAGCCCCGCTGCGATGAGCTCCTCAAGCAGCTCAAAGCTGTTTCTGGAGCCGGGGTGGGCGAGCACGGCAATGCCGCCCGCTTCGTGAATTGCCTCAACTATTTCGGAGGGCTCGGGATACTGCGCGATTGCGATAACGTTTCCACTGCTTTCGGGAGAGAAGAGCTCATCGTAGATTTCGCCGTAAATTCCGTCCGAAATGCCGCACTCCATAAGAGCGTGCATTATGTGCTGCTCAAACACGGCTGTGGAGCCGGTGGCGCACTTGGTGACAAGCTCGGGGGAGATGGGATATTTACGGGCGACCTTCAGAGTCATAATCTGACTTGCCCTTTTTCTGGCGGCGATGTTTCTGTGGCAAAGACCCTCGAGCCGGTCGGGGCTGTCGGGAAGGTAGCACAGAATGTCGGCATACGCTTTTCTCTTGGAGTCGTAAGCCGAAAGCTCAACTCCGGGAATAACCGTAACGCCCTTTCTTTCGCCGATAATTTTGCCTCTTACAGTGCCTGCCTGACAGTCTCTGTCAGTGATGGCAATCGCCTCAAGACCTCTCTTCTGTGCAAGGACGATAAGGTCGTCTATGCCCATTGAGCTGTCGGAAAGGCGTGTATGGCAGTGTAAATCTCCTGTCATAAATGAAAAACCTCTTTCAAAAAATCGCACAAAACCCGCAATATACTACTATAGTATAGTACAATAAAAATTTGATTGCAAGCCTTTTTTAAATTTTTTATTAAAAATACTTGAATAATAGTCTTTTTTGTTTTTAATATGATATAATAGCAGGAAATATAAGCAGGAAGGAGGGATACTGTGGCAAAAGCAGCCGGCGAAAGCAGATTCAGGCAGACCACCGTTATGGTGCTTATTACTTTTTTTCAGGTTATCTGCGCCGCGGAAGTGATTCTTGCGCAGGATGAAATCAGCCCTGTTCTGGTATATATCTTTGCGGGATATATAGTTTCTGAGTGGCTCTATATGATGTTCGGTGTTATTTTTACCGGGAGCGATTATTTTGAGCTTGAGGCCATAGCATTTTTCCTTTCCGGCATCGGGCTCACGGTGTGCGCCACAATCAGTGAGGATTACGCGCTCAAGCAGGTTGTGGCCATAGCTCTGGGGCTTGCGGTTTATCTGGTTCTCCTGCTTCTTATTAAGAATATGAGAGTCGCGATGTTTCTCAGGTATCCTGCCGCTGTCGCGTCTCTCCTGCTGCTTGCGGCAAACCTCATACTTGCAAAGGCTACCAACGGCGCACTCAACTGGATTACGCTCGGCTCGTTTTCGTTCCAGCCTTCTGAACTTGTAAAAATAGCCTTTGTGCTTGTGGGGGCTGTTTCGCTCGACAAGCTCCTTTCCAACACAAATCTCATAAGGTACATTGTCTTTTCGCTTGCGTGTGTCGGGGCGCTGTTTCTTATGCGCGATTTCGGCACTGCGCTCATTTTCTTTTTCACCTTTATCCTTATCGCTTATATGCGCTCGGGCGATGTGCGCACGATAGCGCTTATCTGCACCGCTGCCCTGATGGGCGCTTTGCTTATTATTTATTTCAAGCCCTATGTGGCAAACCGCTTTGCCGCCTACCGCCATGTGTGGGAAAATATGGACTCTACCGGCTATCAGCAGACAAGGGTGCTTATTTACTCCGCTTCAGGCGGCCTGTTCGGGCTGGGTCTGGGCGAAGGAAAACTCAGAGATGTTTTTGCCGCTTCCACCGACCTTGTTTTCGGGCTGGTATGTGAGGAGCTCGGCTTAATTACCGGTATTGCGGTGTGCGTGTCATTTGCGTTTATAGTGGTTTTTGCCATAAGGGCGGCGAAGGGCGCCAAGTCCTCTTTTTATGTAATTGCTTCCGTTGCTGCGGCGGGTATGCTGCTTTTCCAGCTTATGCTGAATGTGTTCGGCATCACGGATCTGCTCCCGCTCACGGGCGTCACCCTTCCGTTTGTATCAAGGGGCGGCTCGAGTGTAATCTGTTCCTGGGGTCTGCTCGCTTATATCAAGGCGGCGGGTGCGCCGTTCAGGCTCCCGTCTCCGGATGTTGATATGTCACGCAAGTCTGTTCCCTCTAAGAAAGGGGGCAGAGCGGCATGAAAAAGACAGTGAAGAGAGCCGCCGTTCTCTATGCCTTGGTCGCAATTTTCCTTGCCGGGATAATTCTGCTCGCCGTGCAGTTTGCTCTGAACGGCTCCAAATGGGCAAATAACAAGGCAAACCGTCATATATATTCATCGGGCAGTGTCGCTAACGCTGGCACGATTTATGACAGAAACGGCACTGTGCTTGCCCGGAGCGAAAACGGCAAGAGAATATTCGCAAAGTCCGCGGCGGTAAGAAAAGCCGTGCTCCACACAGTAGGCGATACAAGCGGAGTTATTTCAACCGGCACTCACTATCTTTACAGGAGCACCCTTTCGGGCTACAGCCTTTTCAACGGCATTTATTCCCTCAAGTCAAAGGGGGCCGGCAACGATATTACCCTGAATATAGATTCCGGCGCGTGCCGCGCGGCATACGAGGCCCTCGGGGATTATAAGGGCACCGTTGCCGTATGCAATTATAAAACGGGCGAGCTTCTGGTCTCGGTTTCAAAGCCGTCATACGATGTGAACGATGTGCCCCGGAATCTGCGCACAAGCGAATACTACGAGGGTGTGTTCCTGGATAAAGCCTGCTCGGGTATTTACACCCCGGGCTCAATAATGAAAATAATAACCGCCGCCTGCGCAATAGAAAATATACCCGATATATATACGCGCACCTTTGAGTGCAAAGGGGAGTACAAGACGGGCGACGGAACAGTGGTGTGCAACGGAACGCACGGCACAATCTCATTTCAGCAGGCGCTCAACGAATCCTGTAACTGCGCTTTTGCCCGCATTGCCATAGAACTCGGCGCGCAGAAGCTCAGGGCGACGGCCGAATCTCTCGGCTTCAACAAACAGCTTTACGCAAAGGAAGTGCCTCTTGTAAAAAGCAGGTTCAACCCTTCGCGTAGCAGCAAAACGGAGCTCGGATGGGCGGGCATAGGTCAGTCCACAACCTATGTGAACCCGATTCATTTTCTCGGCATTATGAACGCAATAGCGAACTCCGGCACGGGCTATGCTCCCGACAGAATTAAACAGACCGGCACTCTCACCGGAATAATCGGAAGAATGCCGGAGGTTATGGTAAGGATGAATCCGGACACTGCCGCGCAGCTTAAACGCCTTCTGCGTTCCAATGTTACGGACAAATACGGCGAGAGCAGGTTTCCGGGGCTCGTGATGTGCGGAAAAACCGGCACGGCGGAGCTTGATGACGCTCCCAGCCACAGCGTATTCGCGGGATTTTGCGCAAGAGAGGACCTGCCGCTGTGCGTAGTTGTAATCGCTGAGAATGCCGGCTGGGGCAGCGGAGTTGCCGCAAATACGGCAAACAGAGTGCTGCAGTATCTTGACAATAATGACTGATTGAGGGTATGAGATTATGAAAAAAGCTGTTTCATTGATTGCGGCGGCAACGCTGTGCTTTATCTGCTGCGCTCCGGGCTTTGCCGAGTTGCTTTCGGGAAAATACAACTCAATACAGTGCCACAGCCAAAATGACGGTCTGACGGAGATTTATATTGTAACCGAAAAGGATGGTCGGCAAGTCTGCGAAGAAAAATTCCTGAAGCCGGGCACGGACCTTATATTTTCATATGAGGAAATCAATCCCGAGCCCATGGTCGCAAGCGGATTTGACACTCAGGGCAGATACTATGCCTATGTTGCCTGCGACCTCGGCTCCGGCTATGTTGAAACAAGGTACATAGTACCTGAAAACGACGAATATGATCAGAGCACGGCATTTTTCAATTCATATAAATATACATATTATGTCATTGACCCCGAAGGGACAGCGCTCAGGAAGGGTCCTTCACTCATCTACGGAGTTTCCGCGGTTATTCCTCAGGGGGCGACTTTCACCGTGGAGGCGTTTGATACGGACGCCGCCTCTCCCGGTTACGGCTATGTTTCGTATGAGGGCAAAGAAGGCTGGGTTTATATTTATGATTTTGCTCCGAAGCACTCGGTGTGCTATTGCGTTGACAGCAGCTCATATTTTGCCGGCAGGCTTGAAGTGCTTGAGGACGGAGTGTATCTGGCAGATATAAATACCGCCGACGCAGGCAAATACAAGCGTCTCTCCGGTGATATTCCCGCCGGCACCGAGCTCAGTTATAAGTATTACTGTTTCCTCGGCGGCGATAATGTCGCGGCTTACACCGGGTATGGCGGCAAAAAGGGCTGGGTGATTTTTAACGCAGGCACATCCACAACCCGCTCCTCGTCTGTAATGCCTTATGTTTTTGATGTGGCTTATCTGGGAGAAGAAACAAAGCTTTATTCAAAAAAAGGAAACCTTTCATCGGATACCGGCAGGACCGTACCTGCGGATACTCCGGTGAATGTGCAGGCTTTTTATGCCGAAATAAATAACAATTCAAGGCTTTTCTGGATAAATACAGACTATGGCGGAGAAAACTGCTGGATAGCCGCTGATGACAAAACCGTTATCGGCCTGAGCATGGGGCTTTACGCTATTGCCTATGTCGGCACAGATACCGTTAATATGTATGATACTCTTGATATTGGCAAAGGGCCGTCGCAGGTGCTTTACTACGGCGAGCGCATGTCACTTTTCAGCACTATACACTACAGAGGACTTGACTGGTATTATGTTAACACCGAGAATGGCTCAGGCATAATAAGAAACAGCGAAGAGGCAATCAGGGTTTTCGCTCCCTCAGGGCAGCACGCGCTGCGTGTGGATAAAGACGGCAGAACCATACTCGGAATAAGTGAATACTTTGATGACCCGGGCGTATATACGACCGCCCCCGCTGCGTCTGAGGAGGAAACGGCAGCGGAGCCGGAGAAGGAGTTCCCAGCAATGAATGTCGCGGCAGGCGCGGGAGCGGCGCTCATCGTGCTCGCGGCGCTGGCGGTTTCAACGGTGACAACGCTCAGAAAGCAAAAGAAAGAAAAAGAGGAAGAAGACGCCGGATAATACGGATATAAATAAAGCAGCCCAGATGCACCGCATCGGGGCTGCTGTTTTGATGCTTATCAAAGTATTTCTCCGTTCCAGGGAACATATACATCAAAGAAACTCACAAGATTATAATCTGCTATTCTGGGAAGATATTGCTTGTTGTATTCCTCAACAATCAAAGCTTCCACAGCATCTTCACCGTATTTATCAATGTCATAACGGGGATCGGGATTATCATAGTCAAAATCATACACTTCTTTCCAGATCCCTTCGGCTTTGGTTCCCTCAATTTTATATGCCTGAGCCTGACGATAGTAAATTGTCCCCGTAGTATGACCGTCATAACGCACAACAACAATCCCTTTATCGGAATCTATGAAATAGCCGCCTTCGTTTCCGCTTGGGAAGAGAGAACCGCCGAGCACTTCAAAATCTTCTTCTCCGAGACAGGTTACAAATTCACCGCTGTTATTATCATAAACAGCGAGTATGGGGAACCACCAAAAGCAGTCATAATCCATATAGAAAATATCCTTGTAGCCATCGGAGTTTATATCTGTCATATAAACCATTGTTTGGTGTTCCGGTTCTTCTCCCTCGAGACGCTCAGTTTTGATTTCATTTATCTCTTTATAAAGGTTTGCTACAGCAGTTTCATACCTTGTATCGGAAAGTTTTTCGGTTTTCGACTCGGTTTCGGTTGGAACTTCTTCAGTGCTTGTCTCCTCAGTGATTGTCACTTTGGAAACCTGATTATCTGTTACGGACTCATCGGTATTTTGCTTTTTACCACATGATGAAAAAGCAAGAATGGTTGCAAACGCAACAATCAGTGCAAAAACTTTTTTCATTTCGTACACTCCTTTTTTACTGCGCGGTAAACTCCATCTTCACCGTGTCGGATTTCTTCTGATAAGCGCTCTCGGCTCTTACGGAAAGAGTATAAGTTTTGCTGGATTCGAGAGTATCGGTTCCTATGCGGAAGTCAGCCGTGTCGTCATCATCAATCACGTAGTAATCGTTTATGAAGGTGTCGGAGCATACGGTCTTTCCGTTTTCATCCTTTACGGTTACCTTATAATTATGCACAATGTATCCGTCTGCCGCTTGTGCCTCGTCAAATGAAAGCACCCATTCGCCGTTGTCGTTTTTGTAAGCGGTCGCTTTTGCGTCATCGGCAAATACGGGAGCGGCATCCCTTGCCTTCATGCTGTTATATGTATATGCGTAAGTGCTCTTGTCATTTACATTGTCTGTGTAATAATCAAAAAGATAGGTTCCTGACAGCAGGTCATAACCGCGAAGGCGGACGCTGCCGTCGTTATCTGCCTCCACAATGCACATCTGTGCGGCGGGGTCATAGCCGTCGGGATGCTGACCGGGAATGTAATTCTTATCAAGCTCAAATGTTGCCATAGCTCCGCAGCCGAGGGCGGTATATGAGCCCTGGAATATGCTTCTCGGGTCGTTCATCGGGAAGTGCGAATGGCCTGAAAAATCAACAACACCGGGGTGCTTGTTGAGCACGGCGTTAATCTGCGGGTCGCCCCAGTAGCTGCTGCCGTAAACGGTGCCCCAGGGATGGGGATGCTGGAAGACGAAAACAGCCTTGCCGTCTGCCTTCTTCTGTGCTTCGCCTATCGCGTTGTCAAGCCAGGTGAGGCTTGAGGGAGTAAAGGTCCACTCGGTCTGTGAGCGCTCTCCCGAAAAAGCGACAAAGGAAAAGCCGTTGATTTCGGTTACGGTATCGGGCTCATGGCCGAAATACTTTACAAAATACTCTTTGTAATTATCGTTCTTGAATTCGTGATTGCCGTGAATATTTATGAGAACCGTATCCTCGCGCACGTGCTCGTGCAGGGTTCTCGCGTAATTTTCATAGTCGCCCTCGCCGCCTACGCTTGAAAAATCGCCCAGGCCGAAAAAGGCGTCAACGCCGGGGTAAACGCTGTCGTTGTCAAAAAGGTTATAGGCGGTATCAACCGCAAGAGCGACGTGGTCGTTTTGGTTATGAGAATCGGTAAATACCACGAAACGGACTGCAGGCACAAAATCCTCGGGAGTAACGGGCGCGGCAACTGTTTTCGCCCCGCCTATTACCTGTATGAGCTGACCGGGCAGCGCGAAACTGAACACGGCAAAAAGGCCGAAAATAACGCCTATCACCCAGTTCTTGATTTCAATAAGTGTACCTCTGTCCATTTACTGTGCCTCCTTTTTATCTTCTGCAATAAGAGTCTTCAGTGCTTCAACCGCGGCCTTTACAGCAGCGTTTGTGTCTGTGTTCCTTTCCTCGGGCATACCGCTTTGGGCGAGCTCCTGATTCCATACGCAGTGGAATACGGCTCCCGCTCTGACTGAGCGTACACTCGCGAGCACAAACATTGCGGCGCTCTCCATTTCGGAGGCAAGACACCCGCCTTTTATCCACGCAGCCCACTTGCTTTTCAGCTCCTGCGCGCAGCCCATTGAATCGGGGCTGTGTTGGCCGTAAAAGCTGTCTTTTGCCTGCACTATGCCTGTGTGGAAGGGGTAGCCGAGTCTGCCGCACGCTCCGGCAAGAGCGTTTGTAACGGTTAAATCCGCCACCGCCGGAAACTCTATGGGCATATATTCCTTTGATGTGCCTTCCATCCTGATGCTGCCCGTGGCAATGACCAGGTCGCCCGGAAACACATTTCTCTGCATTCCGCCGCAGGTGCCTACGCGTATAAATGTGTCAACCCCTATATGAATAAGCTCCTCCATGCAGATAGCCGCGGAAGGCCCGCCTATGCCCGTGGAGACCACAAGCACAGGCTCCCCGCTCAGAAAACCTCTGAATGAGCGGAATTCCCTGTTGAATGCGATTTCTTCGGGGCTGTCAAAGTATGATGCTATCTGCTCCGTCCTTGCCGGGTCGCCGGGAAGAATGGCGTACTTTGCGCCGTTTTCTTTTGTGAGATTGATGTGATACTCTGGATTCATCCGGGTTTAACCTTCTTTCTTTTCGCTTCTCAGCTTTTCGAAAAAATCGGATAAAAGCGCTGAGCATTCCTCCCGCATAAAGCCGCCGGTCACTTCGGGCCTGTGGTTATACGGCAGGTCAAAAAGGTTGATTACTGAGGAGCATGAGCCGGCCTTGGGGTCATAAGCGCCGTAAACCAGCCGCCTTATGCGCGAGTTGATAACCGCTCCGGCGCACATGGGGCAGGGCTCGAGGGTCACATACAGGTCGCATTCCCAAAGCCGCCAGCCTCCGAGCTTTTTGCATGCGAGGTCAATCGCTTCTATCTCAGCGTGAGAGAGCGCGTTTCGCCCGCTTTCGCGTCTGTTTCTGCCGAAGGAAACCGGCTCTCCGTTTTTTGCCACCACGGCGCCCACGGGCACTTCACCCACAGCCGCAGCGGCTTTCGCCTGCTCTATGGCAAGCGCCATAAGCATTTCATCGGTCATTATTTAAGACCCCAGATATTGTTTGCATATTCGCTTATTGCTCTGTCCGCGCTGAATATGCCGGCGCCGGAAATGTTCATAAGTGACATTCTGTTCCAGCGCTCCTTGTCAAGCCAGATTTGCTCCACGTTTCTCTGAGCCTGTCTGTAATCCGCAAAGTCGGCAAGCACCATATACGGGTCGTGGTGGATGATAGTGCCGCCTATTTCACCGAACTGTTTGCCGCAGATGCCTCTGTTTATAAATTCGACTATATCGTGGATTTCGGGGCTGTTGATATAGTAATTGTTGGGATTGTAGCCGTCTCTCCTGAGCTTGTTGACCTCATCGGTTCTCATACCGAAAATGAAGATGTTGTCCTCTCCCACAGCGTCGTAGATTTCAACATTCGCACCGTCCATTGTGCCGAGGGTGAGAGCGCCGTTTATCATAAGCTTCATATTGCCGGTGCCGCTCGCTTCGGTGCCTGCGAGGGAAATCTGCTCGCTTATCTCGGCGGCGGGCATAAGAGCTTCCGCCTTGCTCACGCAGTAATTCTCCACAAAGAGCACTCTGAGCTTGTCGTTTACCTGCGGATCCTCGTTGATAAGCTTGCCGAGATAGCAGATAAATTCAATTATCTTTTTCGCTACGAAGTAGCCGGAGGCCGCCTTCGCGCCGAAAATATAGGTGTGAGGCACATAGTTGCCGTTGGGATTGTTTTTGATTTCGAGATACTTCGCAAGAATGTTGAAAGCATTGAGCTCCTGTCTCTTGTACTCGTGAAGGCGCTTGACCTGAACGTCGAAAATCGAATCGGGGTCAATTATCTCGCCCGTTGATTTCTTAATCATTTTTGCAAAGTCGGCTTTGTTTGCGGCTTTGATTTTGCCGAGTTCCTCAAGCACAGATTTGTCATCGGCATAATTCCTCAGCTTGATAAGCTCGCCCGCGTCGTGCACGTATTTCTTGCCGATTGTGTCGGTGATGAGCGCCGAGAGGCGGGGGTTCGCCTGGCAAAGCCAGCGGCGGTACGCTATGCCGTTGGTTACGTTGGTGAATTTATCGGGCTCGAGGGTATAGAAATCGTTGAATGTGCTGTCCTTGAGAATCTGGCTGTGAAGAGCGGAAACGCCGTTTACCTTGTGGCACACGGCAACGCACAGGTTAGCCATACGCACCGCGCCGCCGGAGATAATCGCCATTCTCTCCACTCTTGCGGCGTCGCCTGTAAGATCCCAGATTTTTTTCCTGAATCTGTTGTCTATCTCTTTTACTATCTGGTAAATTCTGGGCAGAAGGCGCTCAAAGAGCTCCTCGCTCCAGCATTCGAGAGCCTCGGACATAACCGTGTGGTTGGTGTAGGCGCAGACCTTCTGAACGAGTGAGAAGGCATCGTCCCAGCCGAAGCCGCACTCGTCAAGCAGGATTCTCATAAGCTCGGGTATTGCCATTGTGGGGTGGGTATCGTTTATGTGAATAGCGCACTTTTCGGCAAGATTGTCAAATGAGCCGAAGTTGCGAAGATGCCAGGAGATAATATCCTGAACGGAGGCACTCACAAGGAAATACTGCTGCCTCAGACGCAGGCTCTTGCCTTCGGGGTGGTTGTCGGCAGGGTAGAGCACCTTGCTTATAACCTCAGCCATAGCCTTTTCTTCCATGGCTCTGATATAGTTGCCCTCATTGAATGAGGTCATATCGATGCTGTCGGCCTTCGCGCTCCACAGGCGGAGCACCGCGACACCCTTTCCGTCCTTTGACGGCACCATCATATCATAGGGCACAGCCTTGACTGTTTTGCAGTCTGCAAGCTCCACATAGTGGAAACCGTCGCTCCAGCTGTCCTCAACCCGTCCTTCAAATTTAACATCAACTGTTTTTTCTTCTCTGGGCACGAGCCATACATTTCCGCCCGGGAGCCAGAATTCGGGCATCTCCGTCTGCCAGCCGTCTATGAGCTTCTGCTTGAAAATGCCGTATTCGTACAGTATGGAATATCCTATACCGTGATAGCCCTCATTTGCCATGGCGTCAAGGTAGCAGGCGGCAAGTCTGCCGAGACCGCCGTTGCCCAGACCCGCGTCGGGCTCAAGTTCATAGAGCTTATCGAGCGAAACGCCGAAGCTCTTGAGAGCGGCAGCCACCGTGTCGGTAAGGCTGAGGTTGTAAAGAGTGTTCTTAAGGCTTCTGCCCATAAGGAACTCCATACTCATATAGTATATCCTTTTGCTTCCGGCTTTCTTGCCCTCGTCGTCAAACTTGCGGCGGATATTTCTTGCAAGATCGCGCGAAAGCCCTGCTATAACCTCATAGAATTGCTCATCGGTTGACTGAGCGGGAGTAATTCCGTAGAGGTGTGACAGGCGGGTGGCTATCATTTCTTTCATTTCGGTTACTGTAATTTTCTTTGCCATAAATAATCTCCTGTGGTAAACAATTTATTTGCATCCGATATTGAATTATATCCCAAATTGTCTGCTCATACAATAAAAATTTCCATTTTTGTAAATTTATATACTTGTCAGGGGTATGTATTTGCATTATAATGTATAAAATAACTAAGTAAATGCCGCGACAAGCGGTATTTCCCCGAGGAATGCATATTATGAACAGCTATGATTACGCTTTTTCCGCGCAGAGCCTTGCGCGCAGAACATTTGAAAAGAAAGAAATACGCGCCGCAGGCACTGTAGCGGGGCTTTGCATTATTGCTTATATTATACTGCAAAAGGTGCTGACCCTGCCTATTCTGATAGAGCCTGTTCGCAGCTTATATCTTGAAAACACCGTTTTTCAGGACTGCGTGGGAATCATACTCACCGTTACGGGCCTGATAATTCCGTTTGTTGTCGGCGGGGCCTACCTCAGAAAACGCACCGGCGCCGATGTTGCTCCGCTCGGAAAGCCTCTGAGCGGTGTCGCGGCTTTTCTGCTTATACTTGTAGGGCTGTTTTTCTGCGTTGCCGGCGACTACATTTCAAGCTGGTTTGTTTATTTTTTCAAGCTTATCGGTTTTGAGCTTACTCTGCCGGATACTCCCGTTGCGCAGGGCTTCCTTGCCCGCCTGACTTATGTTGTCTATGTCGCGATTGCGGCCCCTCTCTGTGAGGAAATTGCCATAAGAGGTGTCGTTATGCAGCCTCTCAGGCGCTTCGGAGATGTGTTCGCGATAATTGTCAGTTCTGTTGTTTTCGGCATTCTTCACTGCAATCTCGTGCAGGCCCCCTTCGCGTTTGTTGCAGGTCTCGGCATAGGTTATGCCGCGTGCATCACCGGCTCGCTCTGGCCCGGGATTATTATCCACGCGGTCAACAATCTTTTTGCCGCTTTTGCTCTTTTCGCTCAGAATGACCTTGCGCCCGAGAGATTTGAAACGTTTTACAATATTGTAACCTACGCATTTCTCGCCGCGGGCATTCTCGCGGCAATCGGTTACATTTTCCTGAAAAACCACTCAAAGCTGCGCAGGAGCGCCGCAGTTTCAGGAGCGGGCACAAAAACCGCCGCATATTTCATAAATGTGCCCATGATTATTGCCCTGCTGCTTGTGGCGTCTCTTACCGCTATGTTTATACACAGAAGCTGAATGGAAATAAAGAAGAACGACATAATAGAGCTCGATATAGATAATGTTGACCTCGCCGGCAGCGGGGTCGGCAGGCATGACGGTATGGCGGTTTTTGTGCCGCGCACGGCAAAGGGCGATAAAATCAAAGCCCGTGTGCTTAAGGTCAGGAAAACCTACGCCTACGCAAAAGCTGAGAGAATAATCACTCCTTCACCCGACAGGCAGGAGAGCCTCTGCCCCGTTTACGGCAGGTGCGGCGGCTGTGTTTTCGGCCATATCAATTATGAAGCCGAGATTTCAATCAAGCAGGAGCATATAAGAGAGTGCTTCCGCAGGATTGCGGGATTTGAGCCCCTGATAAATCCCGTTATTTACGGCGAAAAAATATACCGTTACCGCAACAAGGCACAGTACCCGGTTACCGCGAAGGACGGGGAAATACGCATAGGCTTTTACGCAAGCCACAGCCACCGGGTGACAGACTGCCCGGACTGCCTGCTTCAGCCCGCGGAATTTGCCCCGGTTGTGGAATCTGTAAGGGATTTCATCAGATCTTACGGTATTTCTGTTTATGATGAAACGACCGGCAAAGGGCTCCTGAGACATCTTTTTATCAGAAAAGCTCCCGGCACGGGGGAGATTGCCGTGTGCCCTGTCATAAACGGCACCGATTTGCCCCGCAGTGATGAGTTTGTGTCAAGAGTATTATCCGCCTGCCCCGGTGTGGTAAGCATAATGCTCAACATAAACACCGAAGACACAAATGTGGTTATGGGAGACAGATGCCTGCCTCTTTACGGAGACAGCCATATAACAGACACGCTGTGCGGCCTGAGGTTCAGAATTTCTCCTCTGTCGTTTTATCAGGTGAATCACGATGTGGCTGAGCTGCTTTACGGCAAAGTGCTTGAGTATGCCTGCCTCGGCGGAAACGAAACCGTGCTTGACCTTTACTGCGGCACCGGCACGATAGGTCTCTCGCTTGCACACGCGGCCGGGGAGCTCATAGGGGTTGAAATTGTGCCTCAGGCGGTTGAAGACGCGAAAATCAACGCGCAGGCAAACGGCATAAAAAACGCCCGCTTTATTTGCGCAGACGCTAAGACCGCCGCTCTCACCCTGAAAGAGGACGGGACAAGACCCGATGTTATTATTCTTGACCCGCCGCGCAAGGGCTGCTCGCCCGACCTTATCAAAACAGCCGCGCAGATGAAGCCCGGCAGGATAGTATATGTTTCCTGCGACCCCGCCACAATGGCAAGGGACTGTGCCCTGTTTGCGGGGGAAGGTTATGAAACCCGTGAGGTCACACCGGCCGATATGTTCCCGCGCACCGGAAACTGCGAGACTGTCGCCTGCCTCACTGCGAAATAAACGAAAGAGAGAATCAAATGGAAAAGATTGCTGCCGAAGGGCTGAAATTTGTTGACGGCGAAGGCCGCGTGCGGCTTTTCAACGGCTTCAATATTGATGATAAGCTGCTGAACTGCGAGCGGTTCAGATATGAGCTTGATGAAGAATTTTTCAGAAAATACAGAGCTTACGGACTCAATTTCATCCGTCTTGCCGTAACCTGGCAAAATCTTGAGCCGCAGCCCGAAAAATATAACGAGAGCTATCTCAGGTCAATTGACGGCATTTTTTCTCTTGCCGAAAAATACGGGGTATATATACTGCTTGATGTTCATCAGGATTTGTATTCGGGTTATGACGGCGAGGGTGTCGGTGACGGCGCTCCGATGTGGGCGACGCTCACGGACGGATACAAATCAAAAAAACCGCTGTTCGTATGGGCGGAGGGATACATTTTCGGCAAATGGGTTCACCGCGCGTTTGACCATTTCTGGAACAATGACCCGGTTTTCGGCATGGGCCTGCAGGACAGATACGCAAGGCTCTGGCAGATGCTGGCGTCACGCTACTGCGACAGCCCCGCCCTGTTCGGCTTCGACCTTATGAATGAGCCGTTCCCGGGCTCCGACGCAAAAAAGATGATGCTTCGGCTTGTGAGGAGCGTGCTTGCCGCTGTGCTTTTCAGCCGCAAAATCAAGCGCGGCAGAATTCTGAAATCTCTCATAACGCGCGATATGGCGGGCTTGCTCGACTCTGTGGGCGGCAACGCCGTGCGCGATATTATGAAGCATATAGATTCCCTTTCGGCTGAGTTTGACCTGAAAAAGTATTCGCCGTTTCTGAACAAGATTACCGCTGCGATAAGGGAAATAACAAAAAACGGTTTTATTATGATAGAGCAGGCGTATCTGTGCAACGGGGGAGTAAAGCAGAGCGTGCCGCCCATTACGGTAAACTCAGAGCGCGAAAAACTCCAGTGCTTCGGCCCCCACGCTTATGATATGACGGTTGACACTCCGCTTTACAAATACGCTAACGCCGACAGGGTTAAGGCGTTTTTCAGCGAAATGCGCCGCACTCAGCTTCGCCTTGATGTGCCCGTTGTGGTGGGCGAATGGGGCGGCTGCAGTGACAACAAAGACACATCCTGGTTCCCTCACGCGCTTGAGCTGCTTGATTTCTTTGATGAACAGCACTGGGGTCAGGCATACTGGGATTATCACGGCGACGATCTTGATTCCCCGCTGATGGGCCTGCTGTGCAGACCGCATCCCGTGGCTGTAGCCGGGGAGATAGTCAGATACGGTTATGACAGGGAGAAAGAGATTTTTACGCTCCGCTTCACTTCGGACTCACCCGGAGAAAGCATTATTTATCTTCACAAAAAGTTTGAAATGTCCGGAGGAGTCGATTGCGAAACGCTCGAGCAGTATGACTCCGGTGCCGCTCTTGTAAAAATCAGAACACAGGCGGGCGAGCACACAGTGGAAGCGCACTTTACAGATTGACGGAGGAACGGCGAATGAATTATCTGAAGACAGGTGTTGAAAAGCTTAAGGAAGTCAAAACCTACTGGGTTTCTCCGCGCGAGGGCAACTATATGCCCTTCAGGGAGATATTTGCCTATTCCGTGGGCGGGTTTGGCGCCTATTCCATTTTCACAATGGCTCAGGCACTCCTGCTTTCCACAACCAATGTCATCATAGGAAACACCATCGGCATTCAGCCGATGCACATGTATGTGATGTACCTGATCTCGGTTATCACCAACATTCCTCTGACAATGGTCAGGGCAAATATGGTTGATAATGTTAAATATAAAGAGGGAAAGTACCGCCCCTACCTGCTGCGTATGGGAGTGCCCACCGTTGCCGTGTCTATGCTCTTTGTGTTCACTCCATACACGAGAGTACCCTATATTGCGCGGTGTGTGCTTATTTTCATTTATAACTTCGGTCTGCAGTTTTTCTATAACTTCTTTTATGACGCTTACGAAAACCTGATTCACGTGCTTTCCCCCAATTCTCAGGAGCGCACGAATGTGACCGCAATCAAGAGCATGATTTATTCGCTGTCTCCCACGGTCACCAATTTCATAACTCCGCTTATAGCAAATAAAGTTGCAGGCGGCAATATGTATGACCTGAGAGTTTACCGCTGGCTCTACCCCTTCATAGCGGTGGTCGGCGTTGCTCTTATAGTTCTTGTATATTCAAGGACGGAGGAAAAAATCGTTATTGCCCGCACTCATAAGATGAAGGTGAAATTCACCGACGCTCTGCGTGAGGTAGCAAAAAACAAATATTTCTGGATTATATCACTTGCGGGCTGGCTCGGCTTTCTTGAGACCTGCACCTATGTTATACTGCAGTGGCTGTATAACTACGCCCATCTCTGCACGGCGGAGCAATACGCGTTCATAACGCTCATAAGAGGCACCGCGTATTCATGGGGCATGATACTCGCGCCCTTTGCCATAAAGCGATGGGGCAAAAAGAAGGTGCTGATTGTTACCAACCTGTTCAATATTGCCTTCCTCGCCCTTGTTTATCCGCTTATGGGATCAATCTGGACGGTGCTCCTTTGTATGTATATGAACTCCGTTGCGGATTCATTCATCCTTGTTCTCAACCCCGCTATTCAGGCGGATATAAGGGACTTCCAGCAGTATAAGAGCGGCGAGCGTATAGACGGTATGTTCGGCGCGGTGGCAATGATAGGCTCATTTGTCACAATGGCAACAAGCTCCGTGCTTCCGGCCGTCTATGAGAAATACGGCATCTTCAAAGGCAACGGCTACGAGAACATGTATGATGTGCTCTATGATACCGATGTGCTCTACAAGCTTGTCGGCGTGCTTGTGATTCTTTCCGCTGTCGGCGCCGCGCTCAATGTTATTCCGTATTTCTTCTATGACCTTACCGAAACCAAGCAAAAGGCGATAATAAGAATTCTTAAAATCCGCGCGATGTTTGAGGACTACGGCAACGGAGTGCTCAAAGATGAGGATATGATTGAGACCATGGAGCTTATCCGCTCTTCTAAAGACAAAGCAGAAAACCCGCATATTGCGGATATAAAAGCGCTGAAGGCATCCGGGGCTGACAAGGCGGAGCTTAAGCGGGCGAAAAATGACAACGAGGAATACGAGATGTCCCTCGCCGTTGTGGATGAGCTTAAGCGATTCGGCACGCCCGAGGGCAAAGCAAGGCTCGAATGGGCAAAGAAAATCAGCGCCGGCGGCATAGAGGGCATTGTTTCGCTGACTCAGGAGGACCTTGAAAAAGCGAAGGCCATGCCTGCGGCAACTCACTCCGAGAGAGCGGCGCGCAAGCAGGCGGTTGCCGATGCGAAGCTCGGCCTGCGGTCAAAGAAGGCCTGCATGAAATATTATCCGGAGGGTATAAAGGCCTTTGATGTTGATGCCCTTCACGCCATGGAAAAGGAAGAAAACGAGCTTGATGAGAAAAAGGCGCAGATGCTCAGAGAAAAAGCCGGCAAGGATGAAATTGCCGCCGTCGCCGCAAGGCAGAAAGAGATCCTCGCCCGTATAAAGGAGCAGACACAGGAGTATCAGCGCTTTATTGAAAGCACAATGGTTTACTCCGAGGCGAAGAAATATATCACACAGGCAGAAAACTACGCAAGGTTCGGCGAGCTTGACTCGCTCTACAGCGAAACTCTTGCGATTGAAGAGTAACCGTCACGCGATATGATGTGAACATCACGAAAACGCATACAGCGCAGATTCATAAGACATTTCGTTTTATGAATCTGCTTTTTTATTGTAAATTTTTATTTTTCCACGAAAAAATATTGCGGTTTTTATTGTATATGTTATAATAAATTGGATTGATTTTATTTATTGCTCTCGCGGGGCGGCTGTCTGCGTCGCCCGGGGGGCGTATTCTTTAATCAGGCCCTAGATTTTATGTAATGGAGGCAGTGAAAATGAAAACAGGAAAAAAGGCGTTGTCGCTTATCCTCTCTCTTCTGCTTGTGCTCGGCACTGTTGCCGTGGGCGGTATGAGAGCGAAAGCCGACACATGGGGCGATTTTGAGTACGGTACTTCTAGTCTTACCTGCGTTAATGCAATCACCGGCTACACGGGCGCGGGCGGCGCGGTTGTGATTCCCTCGGAGATTCAGGGTGAAACCATCAGAGGAATCGAGGATGATGCTTTTTCCCGTAATGACAGCATCACATCCGTTGTTATTCCGGACACCGTAGAGGAGATAGGAAGCAGTGCTTTCTTCAATTGTGATAACCTTGAGAGCATCACCATCGGCCCGGGTCTGACTTCTGTCCGGGCTCAGGCGTTCGAAGGCTGCAACAAACTCTCCCGTGTCACCTTCACGGGCACGCTCTCTCAGTGGGCGCAAATCGAATTTTGCGATGACCAGGCAAACCCGGTCAGGTTTTCACATAAGCTTATAATCGGCGGCAGGGAGCTGACCTCTGTCGATTCCGCAAGCCTCGCCGGGCTTACAAAGATTGGCGAAAATCAGTTTGTCTGGTCGGCGATTAAAAGCGCAGCCATCCCCTACGGCATTGAGATAATAGATAAACACGCCTTCGAAGGCTGTGAAAAGCTTACCGCGGTTACTCTGCCGGACAGCGTTAGAGAAATAAATTTTCAGGCTTTTGGCGATTGCTCCGCACTCAGAACCGTAAACCTCGGCAGAGGTGTCACCTCAATCGATGCTGAAGCTTTTTCCGGCTGTGGCATTGAAAGCATATATATCCCCAAAAGCTTAACCTTAATCAGAGATTTCACTTTTGCGAGCTGCGGCTCGCTCACCGATGTTTACTATGAGGGCACGGCCGATGAGTGGCGCGCGATATCCGTGGGCCACAGCAACGATAATCTGCTCAACGCGAATATCCACTTTGAGGCCTCTTTTGACGGCATAGTTTGGAATGAAACGGACAGCCGCTATGAGATTTCGGATTATGCCGGCCTCAAGGCGTTTGCCGCGATAGTCAACGGCACTCATCCGGGTATTGTGCAGAATCAGTCTGCCTCTGCCGTGCTCACGGCGGATATTGACGCCTTCATCGCTCCGGCGAATGACTGGACGCCCATCGGGCTTGAGGGCAGCGCATACTCCGGCACCTTTGACGGCTGCGGCCATAAAATAACCGGCCTTGCGTTTGATGATTCCACCGCTTTTTACGCCGGCCTTTTCGGAGTTCTGAGCGGCGGCACGGTGAAAAACACCGGGGTTGAGAACAGCTCTTTTGAAGGCAAGTATGTCGGCGGCATAGTCGGAAAAATCGATAATAACGGCACCGTGACGAATTGCTACAATAACAGCTCGGTTTCCGGCAGCCTCCGTGGCGGCGGCATCGCGGGGTACATCAATGACGGCACCGTGCAGAGCTGTTACAATACGGGCGCTGTTTCGGGCCATGAAGATGCCGGCGGCATCACCGGAAGAATTGAAAATAACGGCACCGTGCAGAGCTGTTACAATACGGGCGCTGTTTCGGGCCAAGAAAATGCCGGCGGTCTGGTCGGCGCGGTTGAATACGGCACCTTGCAGAACTGCTACAATACGGGCGCTGTTTCGGGCCAAGAAAATGCCGGCGGCGTTGCCGGGCTGCTTCAGAGCGCCGGCGTCGTGAAATGCTGCTACTATGACGGTGGAATAGTAATAATGTCAGCTGCAGTCGGGAAAAACACCGGCGGAACAGCCATCTTTGACGAGGACAAAGGCACCTCGCTTATGACGGGCGAAGAAGCTTTTGGGGACAGCTCGGAAATATTGGATTTTGAATATGGTCCGAATGAAAGCAATCCCTGGATTCGCAGAGAGAATGACGAAGGCCTTTATTATTACTATCCGCATCTCAGGGGTTTCGCCTATGACACCACACAGTCCGAGGAGGACTGGCCCGCGCGCTTAATGGCATCGGGCGCGGTCGAGATTTCGACTTATGATGAGCTTGAGGCCTTTGCCTATGCGGTCAATTGCGGCCAAAACAGCAAATGCGCCGTGCTCACGGCGGATATATTAGCCGCAAATCATGTCTTGGATCCCATAGGTGAAGATGACAATGTCCCCTATCAGGGTACTTTTGACGGTCAGGGCCACACAATTTTCGTGCTCACAGGCGCTTCAGGCGGTGATTACGGCGGCCTTTTCGGCATTGTCGGCGGAAGCGGCAAGGTCAGGAATGTGGCAGTATCGGGCGGAAACATTCATGGCGATCTTTTTGCCGGCGGCATCGCGGGCTGCAATAACGGCTCAATAGTAAACTGCAGCTACTCCGGCAGTGTAACTTCGGACGGCGGCGTCGCGGGAGGCATCGCGGGGAAAAACACCGATACTATATATAAATGTTACAACACCGGCAGTGTGCTGGCGGACGGCGGCGAGTCTGCCGGCGGCATCGCGGGCTGCAATGACGGCGAAGTGAAGTTCTGCTACAACACCGGCAGCGTAGAGTCGGGAGGTTATTATGCCGGCGGCATTACCGGCGAAAACACCTACACAGTGGAGAACTGCTACAACACCGGCAGCGTTAAAGGTCTGAGGGCCGGAGGCATTTCCGGATACTTTGACGGCGACAGTATCATCTCCTGTTACAGCGCAGGCAGCGTGACAACCTGGACCGACAACATACCGGCAGGAGGAGTTCTGGGCGAATACAGCAGCGGATTTATGAAAAACTGCTATTATGATTCCGCCAAAGCGGGTGTTAGCACAGCCATAGCTTCGGGAACCGCCCCTGCCAACTCAATAATCAATGTTAAGGCTCTCACCACCGCGCAGATGACCGAAGGCACATATACCTCGGGCGCGGTCACCGATATGCCCGGCTTCTCGTCAACAGACTGGCTTGTAAAAAAGAGCGACGAAGAATATCTTTATTACCCGCATCTCAAGGGCTTTGCCTATGACACAAGCGGCGACACGGAAGACTGGCCGTCTGTCGCTGAGATAAAGACAAAAGATATATATAACTATGATGATCTCAAGGATTTCGCCGATGCGGTAAACGCGGGCGAAACGAGCCTGCGCGCCTTTCTCTGGGCTGATATAAATGCCGAAGGGCAGACCTGGACCCCCATAGCCGCAGACAGCAACAAACCGTATGAGGGCACCTTTGACGGCCAGAGCCACATAATAACCGGCCTTGCGTTTAATGATTCCACCGCTTTTTACGCAGGCCTTTTCGGCGCGGTCGGCAGCAGCGGCAAGGTGAAGAATCTGGGCGTCACGAACGGCAGCATCAGCGGGCTGTCATTTATCGGCGGCATCGCCGGATTAAATGACGGCTTAATAGAAAACTGCTACAACACCTGCAGCATAACCGCAACCGATTCCGGAGCGGGCGGCATTGCAGGCTACAACAACGAGGGCACAATAGTTCAATGCTACAACAGCGGCGTTATATCGTCAGCCACAAACCTGGCAGGCGGTATTGCCGGCGAAAACTACGGCAGCATAGATAACTGCTACAATACGGGCGCTGTTTCGGGCCAAGAAAATGCCGGCGGCATCACCGGAAAAAATGACGGCAATTACGGCGGCGGCAAAATAGAAAACTGCTACAACACCGCCGGTGTAACGGCGGTGCAGGACGATTGTGCCGGCGGCATTGCCGGCTATAATGATAAAGGCACAATAGTTCAATGCTACAACAGCGGCGTTATATCGTCAGCCACAAACCTGGCAGGCGGCATCGCCGGATTAAATGTCGGCACAATAGAAAACTGCTACAACACCGGGACCGTTACGGCGGCATACGGAGAATCCGGCGGCATCGCCGGATTAAATGACGGCAATCTCGGCGGCGGCAAAATAGAAAACTGCTATAACACCGCCGGTGTAACGGCGGTGCAGGTCGATTGTGCCGGCGGCATTGCCGGAAACAGTAATAACGGCACAATAAAGAGATGTTACAACAAAGGCGCAATAACGGCACGTTCTATTGCCGGCGGCATTGCCGGAACAATCCAAGAAGGCACAATAGAAAATTGCTACAACACCTGCAGCGTTACGGCGGAAGATGATTATGCCGGCGGCATTGCCGGAAGTGCTGCAGGCACAGTAGAAAAATGCTACAACACCGGCAGTATAACGGCAGGAGACAGTCATGCCGGCGGTATCGTAGGAAATGCAGATGAAAGCGCTGTGCTGAACTGCTATAACACCGGCAGCGTTTCGGCGCAAAACAACAATGCTGGCGGTATCGTGGGAATAGCCCGTATGAGTGAGACAGAAGTGAAATACTGCTACAGCACCGGCAGCGTTACGGCAAACAGCAGCTGCGGCGCGATTATCGGAGTTAACTTCGGCACAGCTGAATACTGCTATTATGATTCCGCCAAAGTGGCGGCAAGCTCCGCAACAGGCGGAGGAAGCAGTGTAGACAATGACGGCAATTCCGCCGCTCTCACCACCGCGCAGATGACCGAAGGCACATATACCTCGGGCGCGGTCACCAACATGCCCGGCCTCTCGGAAGACAGCTGGCTTGCAAAAACGAGCGACGGTAATTACGCTTACTACCCGCATCTCAAGGGCTTCACCTATGACACCACACAGTCCTCGGAGGACTGGCCGCCTGCCAAACTGCTCAGGATGGAGATTGCGTCCTACAGCGACCTCAGGGCATTCGCCGACGCGGTAAACGCGGGCGATACGGGGCTCGGCGCCATCCTCACGGCGGATATAGACGCGAGCGCGTCAGATCCCTCAGCAGACGGCTATGACGCCGTAACCGGCGAATGGGCTCCGATAGGCTCATACTTCGACAGCATCGATTACACCGGAACCTTTGACGGCAACGGCCACACAATAACCGGGCTGGTTTACAATAAATCCACAGAGGGTTATATCGGCCTTTTCGGCTCTGTCGGCGCCGGCGGCACGGTGAAGAATCTGAGTCTCACGGGCGGCAGTATCAGCGGAAGCAACACTGTCGGCGGCATCGCCGGAACCAATGCCGGCACAATAGAAAACTGCAGCTACACCGGCAGCGTAACGGCAAACGATAATAAAGCCGGCGGCATCGCGGGAAATAACAACGGCAGTGAAGGTAAAATAGTGAACTGCAGCTTCAGCGGCACCGTAACGGCAGGCCGAAGCTATGCCGGCGGCATAGCGGCTGCGCTGTTTAACGGAGCCGAGGTCACAGGCTGCTTCAGCACGGGCGCTGTTTCGGCAGATTCTATTGCCGGCGGCATTGCCGGAGGTATATTAAGCGGCACGGTGCAGAGATGCTACAATACAGGCAGTGTAATATGCACTGATGAAAACTCGGGTAACAGCGCCGGCGGCATCGCGGGATATCTGTCAAAAGGCAAAATCAAAAGCTGCTACAACACCGGCAGTGTCAAGGCGGTCAAAGACGCCGGCGGCATTCTCGGCGTGATTGACGAAAGCAGCTCCGGTCAAGCTAAAGTTGAGGACTGCTACAATACCGGCAGCGTATCCGGGTTCGGCGAAAACGGCAGCGGCACCAATCTCGGCGGCGTGCTGGGACGCTATGATAACGGCACTCTGATTGCATGTTACTATGACAAAAGCAGAATAACCTCGGCGGCTTCGGCTGTAGGCAATGATTATGGCTCAGGGATTGTGAATAATGTTTATGGCTATTCCACCCGTTATATGACCGGCGAACAAGCTTTTGCCGATCTTAGTGATTTCCAAGACAGCTCGGTCTGGCTCACCAAAGCCGGCGATTATACTGTTGACAGCGACACCGGCGAAATCACATACAATGTATATTACCCGCATCTCAAGGGCTTCAACCTTGACAACGGCGGCAATCAGATTAACGCGGCCGATATAGCTGCCGGAGACTGGCCCGCAAAGGCTGAGTATGCGGTGACGGTATCGTCGAATACATTCACATATAACGGTGGACATCAGAAACCGGCTTATACCGTAAAGTGCAACGGAGAGCCGGTTGGCGGCATCAACATCACTAAATACGAACGCTATAACAGCGAAACAGGCAGTTATACCGATAATAGTTTTAATGTTCACGCGGGCAAGTATATCATGATCATATCCGGCGCGGGCATAGAGGACCTGCCGATAGAGTTTACAATAAACAAGCGCACGGCCACAATAGAAGTAAAAGAACAGACCTTAGCTTACAACGGCTCGCCTCAGGGCTTTGACGGCTCTGAGCTCACCTCGGAGCTTGATAAATATGTTACCGTTACGGGCTTTGCCACGCCCGACACGCTTACGGGCATAAAACTCAGCGGCAGCCAAACAGCCGCCGGCTCATACGCCGGCGCAATCACGGCAAGCGGCGCGGTTATTACCAACTCCCAATACGATGATGTGACCGCGGACTACGATATCACTTACACAGCAGGCACGCTGATTATCGGTGCGGGGACCCCCGCAATCACCGTAAGCGTTGCGGATATTGACCTGCTTGAGGCGGCTAAGGCAACCGTTACCCTGCCTTCGGACGCAACTGAGGGCTTCACCCTGAGCATAGCCCTGCAGACGGGCACAGACCCCGGCACGGGCGAAGCAATCTGGACAGAGCTTGACTCCGTAAATCTGCCCGATTCCCCGGTAAGCGGAGAGGAGTTTGAAATCAGCGGCCTTGGCGCAGGCACATACAAGCTCACCGCGCATTACGCAGGCGACTCAAACTACGGCGCCTCAACCGCAGACGGAGTATTCACCGTGAATATGATTTATTTCGCGGTAACCTTCGTTGACGAGGACGATACCGAGCTCAAGGCGGCAGAGAACTACGCCTACAACACTCCGGTTTCGGATATCGCTCAGCCCTCGGCTCCCACGAAGCAGTCAGACTCAACATATAACTACACCTTCGCAGGCTGGACTCCGGCTCTTGAACGCGTTACCCGTGAGATTACATACAAAGCCACTTACACCGAAAGCCCCATAGAGTACCCCGTGGTGATTAAGGGCGTGCGCCTCACAACCCTCAATTACAGCGGCGACGGCTGGAGCTACTCCGGCACGCCCGAGCGCGGCACCCTCACCCTGACAAATGTATTGCTTGATACGGACGGTACCGATCTTGGCTCGCCTGTTAAGATACTCAACGGCTCCGAAGTGGATATTGTACTCGAAGGCGAAAATACAATCGCAGGCAATACGGCCAAGTCAAGCGCGGGCATCGAGGTTGAGGACGGCGCAACCGTAAACATCTACGGCGACAGCGGCGCATCCCTGGAAGTCACCGGCGGCCTTTACGGCGCGGGCATCGGCGGCATAGGCTATGACAGCGCAGCCGCCGGTAACCCGAAGGCCGGCAATATAAACATATACAGCGGCATAATCAGAGCATACGGCGGCGGAACCAAAAATAAAAACGGCGGCGCGGCAATCGGCTCCGGCTATCACTCCTCGGCAAATGAGATAAACATCTCAGGCGGCGATATCACGGCCATAGGCGTATCCGGCGGCGCGGGCATCGGCTCCGGCTACGGCTCGAGCGGCGGGTCGGCAGCGGCAAAAGTCGGCTTCTACAGCGGCGGCAATATAACCATCAGCGGCGGCACCGTGCGCGCGGCAGCCATAAGCTATGAAGATCTGGGCACATTCAGCTTTGGCAGCTTCGATATTGACAGCCCCGAAACATATCCCTCCTTATCAAATGCAATGGCGGCAGGCATAGGCGGAGGCTACGGCGCCTCGGCCGGCACAATAATCATTGAGGGCGATGCCGTTGTCACGGCAATCGGCACCTCAGGCGGCGCGGGCATCGGCTCCGGCAGGGGCACTTCAGCCGCAAACAAATTTGACAGCAATTACTACAACTGCAGCGTTACAATCAGAGACGATGCCAAAGTTACGGCTCTCGCCAAAGAAGATACAAGGAACAATCAAAAGCCGGTTTCCGGCGCGGGCATAGGCCTCGGAGCGGGCTGCACGCTTGAAGGCGAACCCAAGGGCAACATAGCGATAGCCGGCAATGCCAAAGTGAAAGCGGTTGCCGGAACTCACGCGAACGGCGTGGGCACATCCTATGTTGTAGGCGGTGTCAGGGAAGACGTCGAAGGCAATCTCAGTTATCCCGCGAAAGCCCTGCTCACAAGCTTCGAAATCGGCAGAGACACCGTTGTTGACGCGGTCTGCGTCGGCGGCGGAAGAACGGGCATTTACGAAGGTCCGAACAGCGATATATATATCCATTACGGCACCTACCCGCAGTCCCTTGTGGACAGCACGCAGGAGGCGCTCATAAACAAGCTTGAGTCCAAGCTCACATCAAACTGCTGGAAGAGCTTCGGCTTCTACTCCGGCACGGGCAATCAATTGGACGGCAAAATGGCGGCCGGCAGCTTCGGCCAGTACACCGACATCACGGTTGATTCCGTAAAATACAGAGGCGTTAAATTCTCCGGCTACAGACCGACCAACACGGGCTACGCCTCATCCGCGGCAAACTCAGTGCAGGATGAAAACGGCTTTGAGACAGACAAGATTTACTGGTTCAGATATGAGCCGGTGACATGGCATGTGCTCGACTCCGCAACAGGCCTCGTAATCTGCGACAGCGCGCTTGACGCGCAGGCGTTCAATAATTACTGCATCGAGCTCGGCGGCAGACACTACGGCGACGAGGGCGCGGACCCGCACTCGGCAGACGCAATAGATTACTCCGTCAGCAGCATAAAGCGCTGGCTCGCCGAAGATTTCGCGCAAACCGCCTTCTCAGACGAGCAGATAAACAATATAACGGTATCATCGGAGATTTCACTTTTCATCCCGGACAGAGATTTGCTCTCAAATGCGGACTACCGCTTCGGCAACGCAGGCGAAGTCGATGACACCAGAATCCGCGCAAGCTCCGATTACGCGAAAGCTATGGGCATCGACGACATCTCGGGCAAGTCAATATGGTGGACTGCTTCGGGAGAATGCGACCGGTTTGTTTACATCGTTGGTGAAACGGGCGCCATCGGCGGCTCCTTCCCGGTAAACGACTGCAGAGTGGGTGTTTGCCCCGCGATGTATATGAATGAGATAACCGACGAGCTCACGGGAGCTCCTCTCCAGAGAGACAACGATATAGAGCTGGAGGCAGAGGATATCCGCTACACCGAAGATGAGGAAATCAACGCTACTCTTACATCTCCGGGAGCGACCGGCACAATGACGCTCTTAACAGACGGCGCCGAGTACACGGCCGATGTTGTTGACGGCGTTGCGAAATTCACAGTCAGCGGCCTTGAAAGCGGCCATTATACCGTGGAAGCGCTGTATTCCGGCGACAGACAGAATAACCCCGCAAAGAGCACGCAAACCGTAACCTTCGATGTGGGCCAGGTGTATCCCGAAATCACAATCGAGCTTGATGACTACGAATACGGCGAAAGCAAGCAGGCGGCAATAACCCTGAGCGGCCCGCTTCCCTCAGCGCTGAATTCCGTAAAAGTATCCGTTGATGACGGCACCGAAACAGATGTTCAGCTTGATACCGACTTTGCGGGCTCTTTCACAATGCCGCTTATTGACAAGGGCGACCACACAATCACGGTAAGAAGCACTTATGAAGACAGAAACATAACAGCAACAGATAAGAGCGAAGATTTCACCGTCAGCGCTGCTCCCGTTTCAATAGCCGTTACCGTGGACAACATAACATACGGCGGCACCGAGGCAATCGTTGTTACTGCTTCGGCTGACGGCGACTACGCTCTGACCGTTACCAAAGACGGCGAGCAGAGCGGCGCTTCATACACGGTTGCCGTGGCAAACGGCAGCGGCAGGGTGGAAGCGGAAGGCCTGAACGCGGGCCAATACACCGCCGTGGTTAAAAACACAAACACCAATTACACCGGCGACGATGCAACGGGCTATTTCACCGTGGCAAAGAAGACGCCTTCAGTATCCGTCACGGCGCAGAATATCGCCTGCAACGAGCAGACGGCAATAACCGTTTCATCCGACTGCCCGGGCACCGTAACGCTTGCAATCGGCAGCGACATAAGCGAAGATATAGTATTCACTCAGCAGGGCGATAAAGACGCCACCGCAGTCACCCTCGCGCCCGGCGATTACACGGTAACCGCGCATTACGCCGGCAGCGATAACTATAATGATGCGGACGCTCAGAGCAGCTTCACCGTTGCGGCTCACAGCTGGAACGAGCCCGCCTGGAACTGGGATGATGTTGATCATCCCGTGTATTCGGCGGAATGCTCCAAGTGCGGCGCGACGGCCTCCGGCACGGTTGATTCCGAAAAGGCAGATCCCGTACCGGCAACAGTTGAGGCAGAGGGCTACACAGATTACTCGGCTCAGGTTACTATTGACTCTCAGACATTCAGCGCAGACCACAGAGTAACCGACACCGGCTCAATGCTCGCCGCGAGAAAAGCCGCGTTTGAAGACTACAAAGAGCAAAAACAGGGCGAGGCAGACGCTTTGGCAAAAGAAGGTGACAGCGACGCAACAAAGGCGCTCATCACCGCGGCCAAGGAAGAAATCGGCTCTCTCACCTATGACGAAACCAAGTCACTCGATGAGAACAAGGCTCTTGCAGACGCGATAACGGATGCTCTTCCCGCAAAACTTGCGGATCAGAGAGCGGCGGATAAGCTTGCCGCGGACAAAGCCGCGTTTGAAGACTACAAAGAGCAAAAACAGGGCGAGGCAGATACTTTGGCACAGGACGGTGACAGCGATGCAACGAAGGCGCTCATCACCGCCGCCAAGGAAGAAATCGGCTCTCTCACCTATGACGAAACCAAGTCACTTGACGAGAACAAAGC
>JAEEGL015282376.1_pt1 | contig 57272 bp, 53 predicted proteins | sample 9134231 | NCBI WGS metagenome assembly JAEEGL01 (sample SAMN16246548, study PRJNA631951) | gut metagenome | biome: gut microbiome; feature: rumen; material: fiber-attached | host: Bos | place: Iran: Karaj | collected 2018-10
TCTTCATCCAAACTATCACCTTGGGCTATAGTATAAAATCCTCTTTTTCCATGTTTTTCACCACCAGTTACCAGTCCTGAAGCATTCCAACCATTGCCCCATGGACCATAGCCTTCTATCGTATCATCTACAGTGAATTTTATAGTTGTTCCTGCATCATCATCATCCTTACCAACTAAAATAAATTTATGATGAGTATCGCCATACAATTTATCTTTAACATCAGCCTCTACTTTTTCGGGCTCGCCTGCAGTGGTCTCTTCTTCTGCGCTCGCAGAGCTCGCGCCTACAGTTTCTTCAGACTCACCTACAGTTGTTTCTTCTGCTGCAGTTTCCTCAGTAGCACTCGCTGAGCTCGCGCCTACAGTATCTTCGGGTTCGCCCATACGAGTTTCTGTTTCTATCTCATCTTCTTCTGGTTCTTCTGCATATTCAGTTTCGGGCTCGCTGAGCTCGCCCATACGGGTTTCTTCGGGCTCGCTGAGCTCGCTCTGACTAGTTTCAGTTTCAGCGCTCGCAGAGTTTGCGCCTACGATGTCGCTCTCGCCTACGATGTCGCTCTCGCCTACGAGGTCACTTGCGCCTACTGTGGTCTCTTCTTCGGGCTCGCCAAGCTTCGCCCCTACATTGTCTTCGCTTGCGCCTACGAGGTCGATTTCTTTTTCGGGCTCGCCGAACTCGCCCATACGAGTTTCTTTAACAATAGCTTCGGTATTTTCCATACCTTCTGCAAAAGTTACAAATGCTTGAGATGTAAATATCATACATACTACAAGCAACATACTTAAAATTCTTTTTAGTGTCTTCATAATAGCCCACCTCCATAAATTTTATATTATTTTTTATTTTAAATTATATATATCATTTAAAGTATATTTGATAACATTTTTTACATCTTCTTCAAATCCTGCCGCCGAAAAGAAACCATATCTATAAGTATTTAATGTTGTGGCATTGACTTGTGATATTTCTTTTTCTACTTCATTTAAGCTTAATTTATTTTTTCTAAATTTAACTTCGTAAAAAATATATCCATTTTCATCTTCTGTCACTATATCAAATTCACCATTGGTCTTAGTTGATGGTATATCATAGTAGTATTTACCAATTTTAAAAAATGCTGGCTTGATTGTATTAGCTATGTTTTTCTTGATTAAAAACTGCCTGCAGATATCTTCAAATACTTTTGGGACATATTCTTTTTCAAAATCATCATTTATATATTTATCATAAAAAGCATTTGCACTCATCACATTAAACTGTGAATTATATCTGTAAATATATTTATAATAAAATGATGACAAGTTGTCTGAGATATAATATCCTATTTTCTTTTTGTTGTTTTCATCGTTTATAGGTGCTTTTTTTTCGACTAGTTCCATACTAATTAATTTATTTAGCACTTCTATAAGTAAAGGACCACTTTTTATATTTGATTGATTTAAAATGTCAATGGGCCTTGAATATCCTTTTGCAAGTGTCTCAAATATTTCGTTAGCATTATTCATTTTTTGAATTTCAGATTTTAGATATACTTGAATTTCACTTTCAAGTCTTGAGTCATTAGATGCTATGATATTTATAATGTTTTCTTTTACGGATAATTTATCATCTACCAATTTATTGTAATATGGCACGCCACCACATACACTATACATTTTTACCTTATCAGTATCAGAAAAATTATTATAAAACTTTGATGAGTCATAATAATCCATCTGTTTCAAATTGATTGTCAAATCAAGACGGCCATACAATGGATTTTCATATAACAAAAGATCTTTCATTATATCTATATATGAACCGCTTATAATTAATTTCATATTTGAATCGTTTTTATATTTGTCTATCAGGTTTTGGATTATGCTGTCAATTCCTTCAACTATCTTTATCAAATATGAATACTCATCAATTATTAAAATCAATTTATTTTTTATAGAATATTCAAATAAATATTTTAAAGCCTCTTCTATCGTATTAAAATGTATGAAATCAACATTTAGTTTTTCACATATAAGTTCAGTTAAACTGTCAACATTATTTTTCTCTGTTGTCTGCTTGACTTCAAAGTATATTATCTTGTCTTTTTTATCTTTTATCGAATATTTTATTAACTCGCTTTTTCCTATTCTTCTTCTACCATAAATTAGGCAAGCTAAAAAATGAATTAAGTTTATTAAGTTCATTTTGCCTTCCAAAGAAGCTGTCTTTTGCCATATATCTATTTTAGCATATAGTTTAATTAAAGTAAATATTATTAAAAAATTTTTTAATAAAATTATTTTTAATAAAATGCCCTATAGAGTGGCTTCATAATAATCCCCTCCGTTATTCAAAATTTATATTAATTCCCTGTTACACATTTTGACTATTCATTATTCAAGATAAACTAAGCAATGATTTATTTACCAAATTCTTAAAATCATCTTTTGATATTCTACAGTCTTCATATAACAAATCTATAACCATTTCTATTCTTTCTTCGTTTGATATTTTATCTATGTATGGATTTTTCACTGCCGTTTTCCAATTCACTCGTTTTGTTTCATTTAATGGATCGTTATTAATAACTTGCATAATAGTCCTCCTTTTCCTCTTTGTCCGCTTTTCGTGCAGAGTATATTCTTATTGTATCTTCATATCTTTCACAGAAACAAACTAACAATACATTATGATAGGCACTTTTCCCTAAAGCATAAAATCTATCTTCAGTTGCATCATAATTAGTATGCTCATCATCACTCCATCTAATCATATGTCTATCTAAAAAAATTGTTTTTGCTTCTTTAAAAGAAACTTTGTGCTTCTTAATGTTTTCTTGATACTTATCAGGATCCCATTCAAATCTCATCAACTGTCTCCTACAAAATAATCATTTTGACTATTCTATAAGTATATTATACAAAAAAATCCTCTTCTTATCAACAAAATTTTATTATATTGATAAAAAGGTCTAAAATTTGACATTTTATTTAATTTTGTCTATTATTTCCAAAATTACTTCTTTATCTAAGAATCTTATTTTTTCGCCATTCATTTCCATCATAGGCTCATGGCCCTTACCCATGACACAGATTACATCACCAGGTCTATGATTTTTTATAGCATACTCTATAGCTTCTCTTCTATCCTCTCTTATTATATAACCATTATCTAAATCATCTTTCTTTTTATATTTTGTAAGTGTCGTTTCTATATCGGCAATTATATCTATAGTTTTTTCATATCTTGAATTATCTGCAGTGAGAATTACAAAATCCGCAAGTTTTCCAGTAACCTCACCCATCCCATATCGTCTATCCTTTGATCTATTTCCACCGCAACCATATATTGTTACTATCCTTTTTGGATTTGATTCCTTTATAGTATTTAAAAATTTTTCTGCGCCATTATTTTCATAAGAAAAATCTACTATAATTTTCATATCGTCGTCTTTATAAACCAACTCACATCGCCCAGGAACAACCACCTTTTCAAGTGCTTTTTTTATTGTATCATCATCAATTCCCATCGCATTTCCAAGTGTATAGGCAAGGCTCGCATTTTCCTGATTATAAGAGCCTGGCATTTGCAAATTCCATTTTCTATTTTCTCTCTTTTCAAATAAAGGTATATTATGTTTCTTACATGCCAATACAATATCATCATAGTTTTTAGTGAAAGAATTAACAACCGCATGTTTTGCCATAGAGAAAATTTTAAGTTTAGAATTTAGATAGTCATCAAAATCTGTATGTTCATTTTCCCCTATATGTTCTGGCTCAATATTTGTCCATACAGCATAATCAAAATTTATCCCATACACTCTATAATATTTTAAACTTTGAGATGACACTTCCATAACAACATGAGTAATCCCATTATCAAGCATCTTTGCAAAATATTTATGCAAAACAAAACTTTCTGGTGTTGTATTATCAGTATATATATGCTCATCACCTATAAATATACCAATAGTTCCTATAAGTCCAACCTTATACCCTGCCTGCTCAATGATATTCTTAATCATAAATGATGTAGTTGTTTTACCTTTTGTACCAGTGACACCTATTACAACTAATTTATCAGACGGACATCCAAAATAATTTTTTGAAATTATAGAAAGTGCCAGTCTCGTATTTTCCACTTCTATAACTACTACATCTTTAAAATTTATACCGCTTAGGTTTTTATTTCCTTTTTCAACTACAAGCACTTTCGCGCCACTATTCATTACAACGCTTATTTTTGTATGCGAATCAAATCTTGATCCATTTAAACAAATAAATAAATCATCTTTCTCTACTTCTCTTGAATCATAAACAACTTTGTTTATTACTATATTATCTACTTTAGCATTTAAAAGTTTATAATCAAGATTTTTTAGAATTTTTTCTAAGGAATTCACTAATTTCACGTTCGTATTCTCCTAATACATCACCTATGTCTTTACAAAGTTGTGGAAGTAACATTTCTTCATTTCTTTCAACTATAAATATAACTATATCATCTGCTCTTTTTATTTCTTCCCTTACATATGATTCCTTCATATTCATAAAAACATTGCAAAAAAACTCTTGAAAATCTTTATTTAAAAATTCTTCTGTCGCTTCTCTAAAAGAATCTCCAATCAAGAACACCTTTCTATCTGCGCCTTCTTTACAATGAATTGTATATGAATCATTCAGCACTGGGTCATTTACAAAAATTTTTTCTGCATTGTTATTTGGTTTATAATTGGTAAATTTGTAAGTAAATGTATAAGGTAAATTTTCTAGATTTGTATTTGCATAATATGCAAGATCCGCATCAAGGACCGCAACTTTTTCAAGTTTCAAATTTCTAAGTGGTATGGTTTCTACTCCAAGTGCTTCTTTCAAAACATTTGAAGCGATATAGGCTCCTACTGGATTCCAATGTGTATCATATTTTTTATACAACATATAATCTTTTTTATACTTTAGTAACTCTTCTTTAGGATAAATGTATTTTAAATCCGTATTATTTTTTATGTAATCTCTTAATTTAATTGGTCTCTCTACACTATCCTTAATCTCCATTGTTGGCATATATTCTGGATATATCTCTTCTTTTTCAGGGCAAACGAAGATTATAAGATTCTTTCCGAGTTTTTCACATTTATCTTTTAACTTCAAATATGGTTTTATATAATTTTTAATCTCCGCCTCACTTGTAAATGTTTTTTCACCAGTATAATAAGGAATATTTAGTTCTCCGAGATACAGCCAGTCACTTTGACCCATTATAACTTTTGAATCATTTAAATATTTCAGTGGATATTCAATTGAATCATCATAAGGGTCGACTTCATTTTTAGTCAAAGCATGGTTAAAGAAAATATCTACTTCCCTATCCATACATTTTACTCTTTTGCCATCTACTTCTACTATTTGCTCAACCGCTTTTCTTTCAATTTTTTTAGAAAACTTTTTAAGCAAAACTTTTTCTATGCCATTTTTATATGGCTTCTCTAACTCAGTGTCTATATTTCTTTTAAGTGTTATAAGCACTGACCTAAATGGAACTCTGTCATTATAATAATTTTCCACTTCATAGGTAAGCCTTGATACATCTATAGTTTCACTCATAGTTGCTTTATTTCTTTTTTCATTTAAATCAAAATCAACCACATTCATTATGCCAGTGTGGTCGCTATCAATTGTGTTGAGTATTCGCCACACAAACAAAGGGGCAACTATTATTGCCAAGAATATAATAACATATATTAAGTTTTGAAATTTTTTGCTTTTCATAAATGTTGAACGTGCGAGCGCTCGCTGAGCACCCCAAGGGTGCTTTGTCGCACTCCGCTCGTCAAGCTCGCTTCGTAAGCGCTCGGGCGCTCTCGCCTACGGTACGGGCGAGCTATGCGAGCCCTAATGTACGGGCGAGCTATGCGAGCCCCATAAATTAGAATTGGAAATATATAAATGGATTGTAAGTCCCATCAACTATACTAAGTATCGCAACTATAAGTATCGCGAATTGCAATGTAGCATCTATCACATTTACTATAGTGTTATTATTGATTTTCTCATATAATTTCTCAAATATTTTTTGTATAACACCCATAGATAATATTGCTATTATCAAAGTGACAATGTATTTCATAGATATATATGACAAAACATTATATTTTGATTCAAACTTTCCATATTGTGAAAATATGACAAATGCCTCTTGTATATTATTACTTCTAAATACCACAAATAATAATAAGGTAATTATCATCACATATATCCAGTTTAAAAGTTTTAATTTATTTGCATTTAAAACTTTAAGTAAAAATAATTTTTCTATAATTTGTATAAGACCATATACAACACCCCACATAATAAATGTGAAATTCGCACCATGCCAGATACCAGTAAGTAAAAATACTATCATAAGATTTAAGCAAGTCCTAAAAAGTCCATGGCGATTACCGCCAAGTGGTATATACACATATTCTTTAAACCAAGTTGAAAGTGATATATGCCATCTTCTCCAGAAATCTGTAATTGATGTCGCTATATATGGATAATTAAAATTTTCCTTAAATTCAAATCCAAACATATACCCAAGACCTATAGCCATATCTGAGTATCCAGAAAAATCATAATAGATTTGAAATGAATAAGATATAGTTACAAGTATTGCAATCGCTGTTCCTATATTTTCTAAGTCAAGAGCCCAGATTCTATCTACTACTAAGGCAAATGTATTTGCTATCAGAACTTTTTTTCCAAGACCATAACAAAATCTTTTTATACCTCGTCTAAACTTTTCACCATCTTCAACTCTATTATTTATCTGAAGAGCCACATCATGATATCTAACTATGGGACCAGCTATAAGTTGTGGAAAGAGCGCAACATAAAGTCCAAAATCTAATATATTCTTTTGTGTCTCTGCATCACCCCTATATACATCTATGACATATGACATCGCCTGAAAAGTGAAAAATGAAATACCTATAGGTAAGATAACTTCTTTTAATCCAAGACTTCCAGTTCCCTTCATATTAAATATATTATATAAAAATGTTGGTAAGTCATTGTGTTCCATTGCCTGCTCAATTATAACAACAAGCATATTGAAATATTTAAAATATCCAAGTATCAATAAATTCAATCCAATTGTAATTATCAAAACGACTTTTTGATTTATGTTTTTAGGATCATCCTCACTTCCAAGTTTTGAAATAATATATCCGCCAAAAAAATTAATTATTATAGAGCAAATCATTATAGATAGATAATAGATGCCGCCCCAAGCATAGAAAAACAAACTTGCTATGAGCAAGAAAGTATTTTTTAATCGCATTTTTAATTTGCGATTTCTGACTATTAAGTTGATTGCGTAATTGATGATTAATACTATCGGCAAGAACACCCATAGAAAAATCATAGAACTAAATAACATCTATACTCTCCATTTCGCGCTAGCGTAGCTCGCGCCTACGAGTGCTCGTACGGGTAAGCTATGCGAGCCCTACGAATTGAATTTACTTTCAAATTCCTCCGCACTCATCAGCACTTCTCTTGGTTTTTTGCCATCCTGTCTTGAGATTACCCCAGCATCTTCAAGTTGATCTATTATACGTGCTGCACGATTAAATCCCATCCTAAATCTTCTTTGAAGCATACCAATTGAAGCATTTTGTTGATCTATAATGAGTCGTCCTGCATCTATAAACATTTCATCTTTTTCATTTGGATCATATGAACTACTGCTTTCACTTCCCATACCTTTGTCAATTATTTTTTCAGCCTCTAAATCATATTCAGTGTTATCATCTCGCACATAATCAACTATATTTAAAATCTCTGACTCTGACACATAGCAGCCTTGGACTCTTATAGGCTCAGGTATGCCTGTTGGGAAATACAACATATCACCATGGCCAAGAAGTTTTTCTGCTCCTCTTCTATCAAGAATAGTTTGTGAATCAATACCAGAAGAAACTGCAAAAGAAATTCTACTTGGAACATTTGTTTTTATACTACCTGATATTACATTGACTGTTGGTCTTTGAGTTGCTATCACAAGATATATTCCACAGGCTCTTGCAAGTTGAGCTATTCTCATAATTGAATTTTCTACTTCTTTTGATGCTACCATCATAAGATCAGCAAACTCATCAATTATTATAACTATGTATGGCAGTTTTAAAACTTGTTCTAACTCTGCCTCATTTTCATCATTCACTGCAATTTTATTTATATCGCCCTCAATTGCTTTATTATAACTTTCTATATCACGAACTCTTTTCTCTTGTATCAAATTATATCTTCTCGTCATCTCTGACACTGCCCAATTCAAAGCACCCGCTGCCTTCTTAGCATCTGTAACAACCGGTATAAGTAAATGTGGTATACCATTATAAACTTGCAACTCAACAACCTTAGGGTCCACCATTATAAGACGAACGTCTTCTGGGCTTGCTTTGTATATAAGCGAAGTAATCAAACTATTGACACAAACTGATTTACCAGAACCTGTTGCACCAGCTATAAGGAGGTGTGGCATCTTTCTTAAATCAGTAATGATGGCCTTTCCAGAAATATCTTTTCCAATAGCGACAGTAAGTTTTGATTCGGCATTTCTAAACTCTGGCATAGCAATTATGTCACCAAGCAATACTCCACTACTTTTTGCATTTGGTATCTCTATACCTATAGCAGATTTTCCAGGGATAGGTGCTTCTATTCTTATCTCACTTGCAGCAAGTGCAAGTTTTACATCATCTTCAAGTGACAAAATTTTTGAAATCTTAACTCCTATGTCAGGTTTCAATTCAAATCTTGTAATTGAAGGTCCTACTATTATATTATTGACTGTAACTCCCACACCAAAAGTTTTTAAAGTCTCTACTAAGATTTTTGATTTTTCATTTAATGTAGGATCATTTCCATCTATACTACTCTTTTGATTTTTCAAAAGTAGATTGGTAGGAGGGAATTTATATTTTTTCTTTTTTCTACTCTTTGGAGTGATTTCAATATTCTTTATGTTATTATTTTTAAATTCAAGATTTTTATCTTTTATATTTGTCAAAAACTCTTTATTGTCTTTTATGTTATTTAAATCTTCTTCATTTCTTAAAGTATCAAGTCCACTTGCAAAATTCTTTTCGTCCGACTTATCAAAAGTCTCTTTATCATCAATATCACTAAATCCATCTGTCACATCTGTGTAATCATTTTCATAGTCCTTTACATTTATAAATGAATTATCAAACACATTATCATTTTTTGTAGGTATAGTTATGTTCTTTAATTCTTCAATCGGTTTCATCCCTTCGGTATAAAAGAACGAAGGATGTTCGTTTCCTTTTTCTTTTTCTTCAAATAGAATCTCATTTACACTTTTCTTTTTCATAGACTTAAGTAAATAAGATTTTTCATTGTCTTCTTCATTTGTTTCATCTGCTCTATAAAATCTTGATTGTATATCAGATGCAGATACTGTCACATTCTTTGTATCAAAAACTCTTTTTTTATTTTCTTCTAGTGGTTCAAGAACAAGTCTTCCACCACTAAATCCATTATCATAGGTAACTTCCTGATTAATCTTTTTACTTTTTTCTATTGCATGCTTTAAAATATTCTCATTGTCAATTTCTATTTGTTTTGACTCTTCTCTCCTTCTATTTATGGCTTTGATTGTATTTGGTATAAACAGAACAACTGATTTTATAAAACTTACTATATCTTTTGATATGCCAAGTCCAAATAACAAAATAAATGTGATAAGTGATGCTGCCGCAAAAAATATAAGTGAACCTACCTTGCCTATAGCCTTATATGTAACATATGATATAGCAGTGCCGACAAAACCTCCACTAAACTTTTCACTTGTAAATGCAATAATACCGCTTGCATTTTTTACACTAAAATCAAGTGCAGTTGATAAACTTTCTTCACTCTCAAAATTATGTAAGACACTTTCAGTAAAACATATTATAGCTACATAAAAAAATATAAGTGCATAAATTTTCAAACTGGTTTTTTTATCATCATTAAAAAGCGAAATCAATATTGAGATTCCAAGAATGATAGGAAAGAAATATCCATAAGTTCCAAAGCACGACAAAACCACAGACCTTATAATTCCGCCTATACTACCACATAGAGAAAAATTTGATAGAGCAATAAAGATAGTTAAAAATATAGCAATGATTGTGCCTATAACTTTAACAAAGGAGCTTCGCTCTTCAAGTTCCTTTTTAGTAACCTTCTCCGCTCTTGTTTCTCTCTTTTTCACTTTTCTTGTTTTTTTCTTTTTAGTTGCCATTTTTATAATTGCGCTCGCATAGCTCGCGCCTACGGTTGTTCGGGTGCTCGCGCCTACGTACGGGCGAGCTATGCGAGCCCCATTTCTTTACACATTAAATCTGAATAACATTACATCCCCATCTTGCACCACATAATCTTTACCTTCCATGCGAACAAGCCCTTTTTCTTTTGCCTTCGCTAGAGAGCCAAGTTCAAGCAAGTCTTTATAATTTACAACTTCAGCTTTGATAAATCCTTTTTCAAAATCAGTATGGATTTTTCCAGCAGCCTGAGGTGCCTTTGTTCCAATAGTTATAGTCCATGCTCTTGTCTCTTTTTCTCCAGCAGTAAGAAATGACATAAGGTTAAGTAATCTATATGAAGCTGCTACTAATTTATCAAGTCCTGATTCTTTAAGACCAAGTTCTTTTAAAAATTCTTCTTTTTCAGCATCCTCAAGTCCAGCAAGGTCTTCTTCAACTTTTGCACAAAGTACAAATGTTTCAAAATTATGTTGCTTAGCATACTCTCTTACTTTTTTTACTTGCTCATTGTTTGCGCCATCATTTGCAATGTCCTCTTCTGATACATTACATGCATATATAACTTTTTTGTCTGTAAGTAAATTTAAATCATTTACATATTTCTCATCATCTTCACTTCTTTCAAATGTTATGACAGGATGTCCTTCTTCAAGATGTTTCTTCAAATTTTCTAAAACTTCATTTTCAACTTTCGCTTCTTTGTCATTGTTCATAAGATGCTTTACTTTTGAAAGTCTTTTTTCTAAAGTTTCAAGATCAGCAAAAATTAATTCCATATTGATTACATCTATATCACGAATCGCATCTATTGAGCCATCAACATGGACTATGTTGCTATCTTCAAAACATCTAACCACATGAACTATGGCATCTGTTTCTCTTATATTTGCAAGGAACTGATTGCCAAGCCCTTCACCTTTTGATGCACCTTTTACAAGACCTGCTATATCTACAAACTCAATAGTTGCATAAGTTATTTTTTCTGAATTATAAAGTTTTGCAAGTTCATCCACTCTTTTATCAGGGACTGGAACAACACCTACATTAGGTTCGATGGTGCAAAATGGATAATTTGCACACTCTGCTCCTGCCTTTGTTATTGAATTAAACAAAGTTGACTTTCCAACATTTGGTAATCCTACTATTCCAAGTTTCATAATACTCCTCCTATGAGCTATGCGAGCCTTTTTTTGCGCTCGCTGAGCTCGCGCCTACGGTTCTTTTTGTGCTCGCGCCTACGTACGGGCGAGCTATGCGAGCCCCTCTGCGTTTGTTTCTTCTTTTTTTGTCATACTTTCTGGTAATTCATGTACTGTATCAAATGGTTTCACATTTTTATAATGCAAAACATAAATTACAATTCCAATAATTATACAAATTATTGCCACCAACTGCGAAACTTTAAAAGCTCCAAGCATAAGACTGTCAGTTCTAAAACTTTCTACAAAAGTTCTTATGATACCATAACCTATAAGATATGTAGCAAGAATTTGTCCGTCAAATTTATATTTTTTATTTAGCATATAGATTAGCACTATAAATAAAATAATACTTAAACAAGATTCATAAAAGAAAGTCGGATGTGCTTGTATATATCTTACACCCTCTTCTTCAATTACATTTAAACTTTGAGTAAATGTTATATTGGCTGGGTCAAGATATTCTTCTCTAAGTCTCATAGCTACTATATTATTGGTATAATCTCCAAATGCTTCCATATTGAAAAAATTTCCATATCTACCAATTGCTTGTCCGATAGCAACTCCTATCATAGTAAGATCAAGAATCTTTATAACATTTATCTTTTTTATCTTACAATAAATTGCTATACCTAGTATCGCAAGTATTATACCTCCAAATACTGCAAGCCCACCTGCTCTTATATCAAGTATCTCGTGTGGTCTAATTTGATAATAATCCCATTTAAATATGACGTAATATGCTCTCGCACCAATTATTCCAAGAATAATTATTATAATAAATACATCATAAAATATGTCTTCATTTATACCTTTCTTTTTTGCAAAGTGGGTGACAATTGTAAATGCTATGAGCATAGCAAGAGAAATAATAATACCATAATAAGCAATAGTAAAGTTTCCTATCCTTATAGTATTCTGCAAATTTTTTATAAATATTCCAAGATTTGGAAATGCGACATCATAACCAATTTTGCCGCTTGCTACATTTTGTACAGCTTCTGACACTGTAGAAATTACTGAAGTTAAAAACATAACTTATATCTCCTAATTTATTTTCGGGCGAGCCCTGTTTGCGCTCGTGTAACTCGCGCCTACGTATGGGCGAGCTATGCGAGCCATCGTACGGGCGAGCTATGCGAGCCCCTTATATCATTTTTTCAAATTCTTCTTCACTTATAATTTTCACACCCAACTCTTTCGCCTTTTTGTTTTTTGTTGAGTTACTTGTAGTATCATTATTTATAAGATAAGTGGTATTTTTACTTACAGATGTAGCAGACTTACCACCATTATCTTCTATTACTTTTATAAGTGCATCACGATTTTCATAATTGTTGAGCGAACCTGTGATTACAAAAGTTAGCCCCTTAAGTTTTAAGTCGCCTGTTTTTTTAGCTTTCTTAATTTTAATTTCTTTTAATAAGTCATCTACAATTTTTTTATTTTTCTTATCTTTAAAATAATCTTCTATAGACTTTGCAAGCACTGGTCCTATCTCATCAATATTTTGAAGCTCTTCAACATTTGAAAGTCTAAGTTTTTCAAAATCATCATCAAAATGTTTTGCTAAAAGTTTTGCATTTGCAGTGCCTATGCCAAGGATTCCAAGAGAATTGATTACTCTATAGCATTCCGTCTCTCTACTTTTATCAATGGCTTTAATAATATTATCATAAGATTTTTCACCAAAGCCTTCTATCTTTGTTATCTCATCTTTATGTTTTTCTAATTTATATAAATCAGCATATTCAGCAATAAAACCTTTTTCTATAAATGTCTCTATTGTCGCTATACTTATCCCTTCTATATTCATACAATTTCTTGACACGAAATTTTCAAAACTCTTTATATGCTTTATAGGGCACAATTCATTTTCACAAACTAAAGTTTTTACACCATCATTATTTTTTATTGAAGTCTTGCTACCGCACACTGGGCAGGCACTTGGAACCTTGAAGTTGTTACTCTTAGTTAAATTCTCTTCAACTTGCGGAATAATCATATTTGCTTTAAAAACTTTTATCTTGTCTCCTATGCCAAGTTTTAATTCTTCTATTATAGAAATGTTGTGAAGAGATGCACGAGATACATTTGTTCCTTCAAGTTCCACAGTATCAAATATTGCAACAGGATTTATTAGCCCAGTTCTACTTGGCGACCACTCAATCTCACGAAGCACTGTCTCTGCTGTCTCATCTTGCCATTTAAATGCGAGTGCATTTCTTGGAAACTTTGAAGTCGTGCCAAGTGACACTCCATACGCAATGTCATTATACATAAGCACCAAGCCATCCGATGGGAAGTCATTTGTCTTTACATCCTCTGCATACCATTCTATAACTTTAAGTATGTCGTCCTTTGTTACTTTTTTATGAGTAACTATTGTAAATCCTAACTCATCAAGAAAGCTTAACTGACTTTCATAAGTCTTATTTATTTTCTCTTCTTCTTTTGTTTTTTTGTCATTTCCAATCTCGACTAAAGAAAATGCGACTAGCTTCACATTTCTTTTTTTCGTAATATTTGGATCGAGTTGACGCACTGAACCAGAACAAAGGTTTCTTGGGTTTTTATATTTTTCAAGTCCTATACCTATCTCATCATTTATCTTATTAAAATCACTATATGTTATTATTGCCTCGCCTCTTAAAACTAGGTGCCCTTTATATGAAATTTTTAATGGCACATTTGTAAATGCTGGAATATTGTTTGATATATCTTCTCCAATCTCACCATTGCCACGAGTGACTCCACTTACAAATTTTCCATCTTCATATGTAAGAACTATTGTAAGTCCATCAAGTTTATATGAAAGAACTCCTTCCATGTCACCTAAGAAATCTTTAAGCACTTCTCTATCTTTAGTTTTATCAAGTGAAAGCATAGATTTTTCATGGCGAACCTTTGGTAAAAACTCAGCTGCCTTAAAACCTACATTTTGAGTCAATGAATTTGATAAATGTATGTCATACTCATCTTCAAGTGATTTTAATTCATCATAAAGTTTGTCATACTCAAAGTTAGACATTATCTCTCTGTCTTCATTGTAATATGCTTCGCTTGCGCGAGATAATAACTCAATCAACTCTTCTATTCTTTTTTTAGCTTCTGACTTATTCATAATTGTATGGGCGAGCCCTTGTACGGGCGAGCTATGCGAGCCCCATCGTACGGGCGAGCTATGCGAGCCCCATCGTACGGGCGAGCTATGCGAGCCCTAAAATAAATCTTCCTTCTTAATTATTCTATATTCTCCTGACTTTAAGTTTCCAAGTTTTAGTTTCATTATACGAGTTCTCTTTAGGTCTACCACATGATATCCAAGTTCCTTACACATCCTTCTCACTTGTCTATTTAAACCCTGAGTAATAGTTATTGAGAACCTATATTCCTCTAAACCAAAACGATGAGTTTTACATGGTTTAGTTTTTTTATTTATCTCTTTAAGAAGTACTCCTCTTTCAAGTTTTCTTAAAAATTCTCCCGTAATTGGTTTATTAACTCTTACCTCATACTCTTTTTCATAATCTTTATGAGTATTTGTAATTTCTCTTGCAAGGTCTCCATCATTTGTTATAAGGATGAGACCAGTGGAATCTTTATCAAGTCTCCCTATAGTAAAAAGTCTTTTGCCTATCCCAAACTCTTTTATTTTATCACTTATCTTCTCAGACTTTTCTACATCACTTTCAGTACAAACTACTCCACGCGGCTTATTATATGCAATTAAAATCTTTTCATCATCTTTAGCAACTAGGTCTCCATCAATTTCTATATCATCTGATTCCTCCACTTGCTCACCAAGCGAAGCCACCTTCCCATTGACTTTAACTCTTTTTTCTTCTATTAACTTGTCTGCATTTCGCCTGGAACAAATCCCAAGCTCTACTAATCTTTTATTCAATCTCATAGAAATCTCTTTGCATTTTTTGTTATATTGACATTTCGTTTCTTTATGGTATAATATAAGTAGTGGGTAGGGCCTCTGCCAGTAAGGGCGGGGGTGCAACACCCACTTTTTTAATTGTATCTTATAATTTTTTCAAGTTTTCCCATATTCATAATCATTATATCTATCTTAAAACGACAACTTGTTTCTATTCGTGATTTAATCTTTGTTTCTACTTCTTTAATACTCTCAAATTTATTCTCAAAATTAAGTATAACACCACCAGGATTCATAAATATTTGTTCAATACCTTTCCTTAAAGCACTATCAATAGCCTTTGGCGTTTTTAATGTTTTTAGTTCCCATAATTTTCCATTCCACTCATAATCTGAAGTTTTAACACCGAAACCGCGGCTATTTTCTTTAATTAACCTAATATCTCCGCCAAAATAATTATGTATCCATACAGCCACTTTAACTTCTTCACTATGACTTGCAACATCATAATTATCATCAAACACTATTTCGCCAATACCTTTGGCAGCTTTCTTAATATATTCACTTGTTACATCAATAGATTGTTTCAATCAAACTCACTTATGGGCGAGCTATGCGAGCCCCATCGTACGGGCGAGCTATGCGAGCCCCATCGTACGGGCGAGCTATGCGAGCCCTACCACTTATATTTATCTCTATATGGGTTATTTACTATATAATTATACACATTTTTAAATTCTTTTTCATCCCTAATTACTCTATCAAAATATCCTCTCATCCACAATGGTTTAATGCCTATCTTTCTAGTTATACTTGATTTAAAATAACCAACTGCCCCAGATAAACTTATATCGCCATCATTTTTTAGTTCTAGTATAAAATGTATATGATTTGGCATTATTTGGAAGCATATAATTTCCGCTTTACCATTGTCAAATATTAAATTGTAGTTGTCATTTAATATTTTACCTTCATTATTTAATATCATTTTATCATCTTTAATTATACCAAATATATCTTTTTTATCATAAGTATCTATAGTAATAAAATACAAGTTTGCTTTACTATAATCGTAATATTTAAGTCTATGCTCTTTTCTTCTCACTTCGTTCGTGTTGGCCTTTCTTTGCTCATATAGCAACCCTAGTGTTCTTGTCACACTCCGTTTGTCAAACTCGCTTCAAAGTATCGTGTACTCTTGCCTATGATGTAATGGTATACTATATTATCTATTTGAATTCTATTACTTATGTTATCACATATTTATTCTTAAAAAACTAATATATTTTTGGTATTTTTTTACTATGCCACGCTTAATATAGTTTTCCATATAATCATAATCAATTTCATAATTCTTAGTTGGCACTTCAATAAATATATTTTCTGTATTGTCACAAGCATTATGACCATATGAAAATTTTACCGCTTGTTTATCAATTAGTAATGCTAAATGCATTAATGAATAATAACTAATTTTACCTTTGGCCTCGAGTGCTTTTACTCTTGTCCCTATATAAAAATTTTGCTTTTGAACAAATGCTTTGAAGTTACCTCTATCAGCTAAACTAATTGTATTTTTATAGTTAAATAATTTCCTATTCTCAATCTTGCAAGTCCAACTTGAAATTCCATTATTTAATATCGTATGGCTAATTATTGGAATGTTTCCTTTCTTTGTTCTTGATAATATTAAATCTGTTCCAGTATAAATATTAAAAATATCTTTTAGTTTAATTGCTTTATATTTTGCTACCCCCCCCCCCATAAGTTTCGCGAATAGTTGGTTCTATTTTGCTCAATCTCTTTTTTACATATTCTAAATAATCATTTCTCTTTTTCTCTTCTCGTTCTTTTATAAACTTCTCCATAAAATCATAATCAGGATTACCATTTTTATCTACTGGCAATTCAAAAGTTTGACGTTTAATTCTAGTTTGACTAAACTTATAGCCATAATCATACTTTGTGCCTTTTGCTTTATCAATCGCACTTTTCAAAAACAAACCAATATATCTATTCATCAAATGCTTCTTTAATTTTAATTTTTCAACATGGTCTGTAGCAATAAAATTATATGGCTGATAGAACACTGCACCAATCGTTGCACTATCAATAGTTATAACATTTTTTTCTTCAGTATACTCATTTTTATATAATCCATCAAATCCATTGTTAACTGCAGCACAAGTAATTCTTGGCACAAATCCATTTAATTTTAAATCCTGTGGTTTTGTTGTCACTGTCCCACCCACATCAAATAATTCTTCTATTTTAAACTCTTTCCATTTCCTATCATTAATCTTTAACATTTTCATTCTCCTCAAACAAATAATTTTTTCCTTGCATTATCATAGAAAACTCAAATGTTAAATAATCAGATATTGTTTTATCAAAATCTTCTTCAGTAGGAATCTCATCATTAAAATAATAAAAACCATGCAACCACTCGTCAGTGGATTCTACCATAGTTTTTACACAAAATTTCGTATCTGCATCTATCCTATCAAACCAAACATCAAGCAAATGTGCCTTTCGGTCTTCTGCTTCTTCAGTCTTTATTAGCCCTACATGAGGTGCTATTTTGTATCCATCATTTTCAAAATTTATAAATTTACATATTTTACTTTTATTATGTGGTATGCCTGCAGTAAATACAGCTATGCAAGGCATAGTGCCAACTCCATAAAATGTATCCTTACTTAAGGTTATAACCCCTTCTAGTGTATGATGCTTATAAATGTTATCTTTTATACTTTGCTCTTCTTTTGTCTTTCCAGTCATACTACTCTGCGGAACTATAACTATACACCTTGCTTCTTTTGCAAGACTATCTAGTAAATGTTCTATAAATGATAATTCATATAATTGTGGGTTTTGTTTTGATCCTTGAGAATATGGCGGATTCATCATACCAACAGTTGCACCTTTTAGCTGCCACTTATTAGCATCTTCTTTCAAAAAGTCAGCATTTAATAAATTAGACTTTCCATCCCCTCTTAAAATCATATTTGTTGTAGCAATGGTAAACATATCTGGTCTTAATTCTATACCATGTAATTGATCCCTACTAATTTTTCTTTTTTTTATCTCATCATCAGTTAATTTTTGCATATAGTGCATAGCAGCAATTAAAAATCCTCCAGTTCCACAACAACTGTCAAACACTATATCATCTTCATTCAAACCAGCTAAGTCACAAAATAACTCAGTTATGTGTTTTGGAGTTAAGATTATACCTAAGGTTTGCCCATCTCCACCACTATAACTCATAAATTCACTATAAAATCTTCCAATATAGTCTTCACCACTTCTTTTATACCTAATAGATTTATATATTTTATTTTCAATTTGTTCTGTAAAATATTTTAATGGTGACTTCCCCAGTCTTTCATCAATTTCATAAAGTTTTGGCGTATCCTTGATAAAAGAAAACTGACTTAAAATTTTATCCTTTTTAACTTCAGGCGAAACCTGTGCTCTTTTTAAATTATCATTTATGGCATCATAAATCTTTTGTCCATCTGTTTTTTCTTTATCTCCATTCAAATTATTTATATCGAAATTTTTAAATTCGACCTCTCTAAGTGCAAGAAGTATTCCAGATACAACAAGTGGTTTTTCTGCATCCTTAAGATTACCATAATTCCTTAAATCTTCGTGTAGTTCACTTGCGTCTTTCAAAATCTCTGCAATTTCTTTCGATGTCTCTGTTTCTTCTTTTAAAATCTTTCTTACATAATAATCATCAATGTTATCTTCATTTAATGATATAAAACTTTCTAAATCATCCAGACCATTATTCTTATCTCTGTAATACTCTGTATCATCTATAAATATGGGAGTTATTTTATGTCTTTTTTCATCTCCAGAAACTCCAATAGCAAATATTTTTTTAAAGCTAGTATTTTTAGCTATGTGCTTAGCATAATGTACTGCACCATTTACAGCATATTTACCACACGAATCACTATCATCAGCTATTAGCCCATTTTCATCATACTTCATATGATTACTTAAATCTTTTTTATCTTCTATAACTATTACATAATCTTTAACCACAGCAACATATTCAGGTCTTCCAATTTTACCTGTTCCTTTTTTAGATGCACTTTTTAGTGCATCTTCTATTTCTTTATTCGTACTCCCTTGAGCATCAGCATAAATATTTGCACTTACAAGTAAATCATGTACCCATAAATCAGTTGTTGCTTCTTTCTTTGCCACTTAATCAATCTCCTTAATTACTTTTTATTAAATATCCAGATTTTATACTAAGGCTCGCTTAGCTCGCCCATATAATTTGAGTCTAAAAATATATTTCAAATAATAAATGATTATATATTACTTTGCTTACTACCTTGCTTGAGTGGTTCCGCAGCAGGATTAGAATTACTTATATTTTATGACTTTGCATTAGGAGCAAAAAAGTCACCGGATAAGAGAGCAAGCACTATGCAGGCTCACAGAGCTCGTCCCACCATAGTGCGCAGCTCGTCCGTTGAGCTTTTTTGCGACTGCTTTTAGCAAAGTTATAAAATATTAGTAATTCTTCCTGCGAGGACCAAGCACGAAAGCGAGGTAGTGAGCAAAGCAATTTCATTTCATTTTATTATATTCTTGGGCTCGCATAGCTCGCCCGTACAATTTAGAGCTTGCCCGTACGGTTAATGAAAGAAGCAAGCGTCGCCGAAGCTATAAAATCTATATTTTTCTTTGATTGCTTCTTTGTAGGCATTCATAACTATTTCTTTTGATGCAAATGCTGATACAAGCATAATGAGTGTTGAGCCTGGTAAATGGAAATTAGTAATGAGTGCGTCAACTAGTTTATATTCATATCCTGGATAGATGAAAATATTTGTCTCACTATCAGTCGGTTTCACAAGATACATTTTTTTATCTTCATCATAATATGCTGCTGACTCAATACTTCTGACACTTGTAGTTCCAACACAGATAACTTTATGAGCATTTAGTTTTGCATCATTTATTTTATCTGCTGCAGACTTTGGTATGTGATATTCTTCAGTATGCATATTGTGATCTTCTATATTATCAACATGCACTGGTCTAAAAGTTCCAAGTGACACATGAAGAGTCACATTTGCAATATTCACACCCTTATCTTTAATCTCTTTTAAAAGTTCTTCCGTGAAATGCAGTCCTGCTGTAGGTGCTGCAACCGATCCCTCATTTTTTGCATATACCGTCTGGTATCTATTTTTATCTTCTAACTTATGTGTTATGTAAGGTGGTAGAGGCATCTCACCAAGAGAATCTAGTATCTCTTCAAAGATTCCATCATAGTGAAACTCTACTATACGGTTGCCATCTTCAACTATGTCTTTTATCTCACAGGTGAGGCGGCCATCGCCAAAACTTACTCTCGCACCGACTTTCAATTTTTTGCCAGGGCGGACGAGGCATTCCCAGGTAGTATCAGTGAGACGCTTAACTAAGAATACTTCGCAAACTCTACCAATATGGCTCGCTGAGCTCGCCCGTACGGCGAGATTTCCAATGAGGCGAGCTGGTATAACTTTAGTTTCATTTATGACGAGGGTGTCGCCAGCATTTAAATAATTGATTATATCTTTAAAAACTTTGTGTGAAAGCTCACCAGTTTTTTTATCTACGACTAGGAGTTTTGACTCGTCTCTTTTTAAGATTGGGTCTTGGGCTATTAGTTCTTTTGGTAAATCATATTCAAAATCTGACAATTTCATAATTACATATCCTTTATAATGCGCTCGCATAGCTCGCGCCTACGGTGCGGCTGGTGCTTGTTCTGGTGGCGTTACACTAGGTGGTAATTTTTGTATGTCGCTAAGCGAGGCAACAACTTTTTCTAAATAATCATCGAGTCGTTTTTCGATGCTTTCTTCTTCTTTTTGTTCTACAATTTCTTTTTGTACTCTATCAGCATCTTCTACTGGATCTATGGTTTTTATTTTTGCATTTTCAATTATTTCCATCTTGTTGATTGGGCCAAAGTCTTGATTCATATTCATTTCATATTGTCTAAGTGAATTGTATGTAAGCCTTAAACTTTCATTGCTAGTCAAAACTCTATTAAGTCTTGTATACACGCTATTGTATAAATCAACCACTGATGATTGATTTGATACTTTAACAATGTATTTACTGATTCCTACATTTATATCATTTTTAATTACTAATTGATCATCTTTTCTTTCAAGATAAAAAATTATAAGCATCGGCGCGGCATCACTTGTAAATCCAAGTATTAAATCATAAGCGACTATGCACAATATATCTCCTTCATAATAACCTTTCGTAGTATATATATTTATATTATCATATCCTTTTACAAACATTCTTTCATATCTTATACTATCAATGATTTTTTTAAAAGAGCCATCTCTATTTTCTCTTTCTTCTTTATAGTAATCTCTTCCAAATGATGAAAATATTTTTGGATAATTCAAATCAGTTCTCGCTTTAAAATATTCAGTGATAAGTTTATGAATTTCTTGATCATCGCTTGGACCAATAACTATATTTTCTTCTACCACATTATTAACTGTGCTTTTATTACTTTCTTTTATTAATTCATAAAAAACAAAAGCAATGATGGCTATTAGTGCCAACATCGCTATGTAAAAGTACTTTTGTTTTTTATACTTATCATCTTTAAAAAATGATATTATATTCTTTTTAACTTCTTCTACCATCACTACCGTAATAATATCCACCGAACCAAGCATTTTTTACCATCGCACCATTTGCATCAAATGCATATACACCTGATCCATACTTGGAATCATTAATTTGCAAACTGGTATTCATATACATAGTTCCATATCCATTTCCATTCTCTGGTTTGAAGTAATACCAAACTCCATTGATACATTGCCAGCCAGTGAGCATCCTTCCATCGCCGCCAAGATAATACCAATATCCAGTTGTGTTATCTCTAAACCATTGGTTAGCTAATGTATATCCATAATCTGAGAACCTATAAAAACTTCCATCTATAAAATACCAAGTTCCTTTTAATACTACACCATTTCCCTGATAATAAAATCTTCCATTATTGTCAATATGCCATCCAATCTCAAGTCCTTGTGTTATTTGAGGTGTGCCAGTATTATTATATGTGCCTTGATTGTAATTATTATTTCCTTGTGAATAATTTCCTACATTGCCACCATTATTTCCATTGTAGTAATTAGGATTTGTAAGTGCTGAACCATTGTTGTATCCATTTGTATTATAGCCATATTGATTATAGCCATACTGATTATATCCGTATTGATTATTAAAAGGTGCAGGGACTTGTGGATAATTTGAATTACTTGGATAAGGATTATAAGAGCCATTGCCCTGATTATAAGGATACTGTTGATATGGATTATATATTATTTGTCCATTAGGTCCATAATAATAATTTTGATATCCATAAGGATTCATATAATTATTAATTACTCCTGGACCATAGTAATAATCATTTCCATATCCTATGCCACCAGTATGTGAACCGCCGCCTGCGCTTATATCATCTTCATCAACTGATACACCAGGATACTCTGTTTTTTTATGTGACCACGCTGAATTATCGTATATTGCTACCCATTCACCATAGTTGCCTTCAAGGTTTACTCCTCTTATTTGGAATTGATAATATCCAACTGATGATATTGTAAATGAATATGATCTGTCACCTGGGTCAACTTGTTTAACAGATCCTTGAGTTTTATATGTATAAGTCACTACACTATTTGAAGGATTAACTGTAGTTACTCTTTTTAAAAGTTGAACATCAAATCTTTTCCATCCCAAATCATATCTTGGAATTTCAAAACTTGCCGTGCCATCTGATGACAAAGACAAAGTATCTGCAGCAAACTTTGGAATAGTTGGATCGAGAACTGCAGCAAAAGAATTAACACCTATAAAAAATGTCATAGCAAGTACCAAGACAATTGTTATTAAAATATTATTCTTTTTCACTTTCATTTTATTTCCTCCTAAAAAATGCTTGCCATAATAAGAGAATTGCAAATATTTAGCATGCCAGCACTTTTACTTAATCCCATAAGTTGTGAAACTGGTGTTGCACCATTTATTATAATTGTTTTATATAATCCTGTTGGCACCTTTGGAAATCTACTATATATCATCGCACAAGTTGCAGCGACAAATGGTGCCGCCATACTTGTCCCAGTAAGATAAGCAAAATTATCTGCTGGCGTCGTGCTAAGTATAAATGTTCCTGGTGCAAATATATCTACATATGATCCATAGTTTGCAGAGACATATCTTTCTGCATCAAAGCAAACATTTGAAACTGTTATGACATTTGGATAATTTAGTTTTGCAGGATAAACATCTCTCTCATCTAAACTGTATCCATTGAAGTTAGCACCATTTCCTGCTGAAACTACGAATACCATATTAGGTGAATTTTTTATAGCATTATCTATTGACTCTTCATACTTGTATGAACCAAGCGAAAGGTTACATATGCTTGCTCCATTATCTCCTGCATAATATATTGCAGACACTACAGATGATACATAACCATTTTCATTTGCATCAAGAACTTTTAATGGCATAATTTTTACATTTCTATCATATGCTATTCCTTTTATACCAGCGTTGTCGTGTTTAGCAACCATTATACCTGCTGCATGAGTTCCGTGAACATCTATTTGTGGGTCAACATATACATTTCCATTTCCATGGTGAAAATTATAACCATTGTAATCATCTACAAAACCATTATTATCATCATCTATACCATTGTTTGGTATTTCATTTTGATTTATCCATATACTTTCATTTAATTCAAAATGATTGATATCCACGCCAGTATCAATTACCGCTATTATTGCATCCCTTGCTGCAGGAACTGTTTTAAAGTAAGCATACCCATTGTCCCAATTGGTATCAAAGTTTTCAACTGAATATGCTACATAAGAAGTATTTCCAATTGCCCTAAACAAATCCACTGCTTCTTTCGTATCAAAGAACATCTGATCATTTATAGCTTTATCAAAATGAAATGGTATAAAACTATTAGCAAGAACAGTTCTTGGAACAAAAAACGAACCATTGTTTTTTAATCCCCACTGGTAAGAGTATAAATTATCTGAATTATTTTCAGTAAATCCCAAAAGTATAAATTGACACAATACAAAAACTAATAGTAATCCCCTCTTCATATACTTTTTGATTACTTCACTAATATTATTATAAATACGCATATTTTATATATTATATAAAATTTATGCCATTTTTGCAATATTTTGACTTAAATTTTATGGGTTTTATCTTATATATAATGCCCTTTTAATAAGTTATACCTTAGATAAATATTTTATTTTTTATTATTGTTATTTTTTTATAATAGTAGTATAATAAACAAATAGGCGAATGTGCCTTATTTTTGATTACATATACATTAAAGGAGTATTTATGAAAAATTTAAAAAAATCTATAAGTTTATTATTAGCTTTATGTCTTACTATTTCATTATTTGCTTGTGGCGGCAGTGTTAAAAAAATCACTCTTGCTACTGGCGGAACATCTGGAACATATTATGGTTTTTCAGGTGTCGTTGCACAAAGACTCAATGAAGTCTTAAAAGACAATATGAAAATCAATGTTATTTCAACTGGTGCTTCTAAAGCAAACATTCAATTAGTTAATACTAATGATGCACAAATAGCAATCGTTCAAAATGATGTTATGACATATGCATATAATAAATCTGATATGTTTGAGACAGATGCTGCTGCACCTTATACATCATTCTCTGCTATAGCATCTGTATATCCAGAAGCAATTCAAATAATTGCAAATAAATCTATCAACAGTATATCTGATCTTAGAGGAAAGAAAGTATCTGTTGGAGATGCAGGATCTGGTACAGAGTTTAATGCAAAACAAATATTAGCAGCATATGGAATTGATATTGAAACTGATATTACAAAAAATAATCAAAGTTTCGCAGATTCTTGTGATGGATTAAAGAATGGAATTCTTGATGCAGCATTTTTAACAGCTGGTCATCCAACTGTTGCTGTAACTGAACTCGCATCAAATTATGATTTCAATATTTTAAATATTGATAACGAACATGCAAATCAACTTATAAACAATTATGATTTCTATACAATTGTAAATATAGAAAAAGATACATATCCAGTATTAAATAATGATGTTCAAACTGTTGCTGTTATGGCAACCTATATTGCTAACAACAAACTTGACGAAAATACTGTATATGCATTTACAAAAGGATTATTTGAAGAGAAGGGGAATTTCAACCATGCTAAGGCTAGTCTCTTAGATGTAAGTAAAGGAAAAAATGGTATTGGTATTCCTATACATCCAGGTGCTGAAAAATACTACAAGGAGAAAGGTATCAATTAATAGCACATCAGTAAAACTTATTAAAAATGTAATCAGTGCCATAGTTATTATAACTATGGCACTATTCATTTTAGTATCTTGCACTGGGAATAGCAAAAAAAAAGATATTGAAAATAAAAGGCTAATAATTTATAATTATAAATTAGGCAATGTAATCAAAGAATACCCTATACCCTATGATGGATATTTTTCAATTGGGTTCATTCACTCCGTAAATAAAAGCCCTGTGATTGACTATTACAAGTTTAATGAGAATAATGAAATCTATGTGTATAAAACCATATATTATAACTATGGTGCAGGGGTAGAAAGCGAACTTGAAAATGATGAAGTCTTATCATATGGTGAAGATGGCTCAATGATTATTGACAACATAAATAAAAAAATAGATAATCTCACATATTATATTAGTGATTTATATGACCATAAATTAAGTATCAATGGTGATAAAGAAATAAGTTTATGGGATATATGTGGGAAAAATATTATGATAAATATTAAGATTAAATAAACTTCGTTGCATATTATTATTCATTCATATTGAGGGGGACATTATGACAAATAAGAAAAAAAATCTATCAAGAGGCGAACAAATAGTTGAGCATGAAACTTCTAAAACAAGAACTTTTACTGGTGTATTTAACACTATTATAACTTGTATTCTTGTTTTTTTCTCACTTCTATGTATTTATATAGTTTTTTTATCACCTTTTGATACAAGAATCAATCGTTCAGCATTTGTTGGAATGATTGTATTTATAATTTACATCTTGTATCCAATTAATCAAAAAATAGAAAAGAGAGTCAATTACATACCATTTTATGATTTGATTTTAGCGTTTTTGGCACTTTTTTCATATGGATATTTTGTCTTTAATTGCAGAACTATAATTGATGTAGGTCTTATGCTTACACCTTTTATGGTAGGTGTTGGTATCATCGGTATACTTCTTACACTTGAAGCTTGTAGAAGAGCTACTGGGCTTCCTATAGTTATAGTCGCATCACTTTTTATCATATATGGACTTATGAATAATTCTCTTAAAAGAGTAATTTATGATCTTTTCTATACTACTGAAGGAGTTATAGGAACTCCTATAAGAGCCTGCACTAATTTCATATCATTGTTTGTTATATTCGGTGCCTTTCTTGAAAGAACTGGTATATCAGACTTTTTCATAAACTTTGCGAACTCAATTGCAGGACACACTGTCGGTGGACCTGCAAAGGTTGCTGTTATATCATCAGCACTTTGTGGCATGGTATCTGGTTCATCAGTCGGCAACACGGTTACAACTGGTGCTATCACCATACCACTTATGAAGAAGAATGGATATAGACCAGAATTTGCTGGAGCAGTTGAAGCTGCTGCATCAACAGGCGGTCAAATAATGCCACCTATAATGGGTGCCGCTGCATTTCTTATGATAGAATACACAAATCATGAATATTCTTTTATAGCACTTCGTGCTTGTCTTCCAGCACTACTTTATTTTGCAGGAATATTTATATCTGTGCATCTTGAAGCTAAAAAACTTGGTCTTAAAGGTATACCAAAATCTGAACTTCCAAAATTTTCAGATGTAATTAAATCATGGTATCTTGTTATGCCACTTGTCATTCTTACATATCTTATAATCAAATCAACTATGGCTATGGCAGCAATTGTTGCTATATTAGTAGCTGTAGGACTTAGTATAGTTCGTGATATGTTCCTTGATTATGATGGTAAACACATTATTGAAGATAAAAAGAAACACAAATTACTAATCATAACTAAAACTACTCCAACACTTATTATAGAATCTCTTGCAGCTGGTGCAAAAAGTGTAGTAGCAGTTGGTATAGCATGTTCTGTAGCTGGAATAATCGCTTGTATAATAACAACTACTGGTATAGGAACAGAACTTGTATCAGGCATAGTTAGCCTATCTCACGGCTACATCTTGATAGGAATGTTTTTAACTATGATTACTTGTATAATACTTGGCATGGGTGTTCCTACAACTGCCAACTATGTAATCATGGCTACAACTTGTGCACCAATACTTATAAGAATGGGAATGAATGAATTTGCTGCTCATATGTTTGTATTCTACTTTGGTATAGTTGCAGACATTACTCCTCCAGTTGCACTTGCTGCATATGCAGGTTCTGCTATTGCAAATGCTTCTCCTATAAAGACAGCGATCAATGCGACACTTCTTGCCATAGCAGCATTTATCGTTCCATATATATTTGGATTAAATCCAGCTTTGTTATTTATCAATACAAATGTTGTGCAAGTTATATTTATTATAATAACTTCTCTTATCGGAATATTTGGAATATCTGCTGGTATAAGAGGATATGCATTTAGAAATATGACTGTAATAGAAAGAATTTTAATCATAATTGGTGGACTACTTCTTATTTATCCAGAAGCAATTACAGATATTATTGGGCTTCTTACTGTCGGAACAATAGTTGCTATGCAATTGAAAAATAGAAAAATTAGAATTTAATTTGGCGCTCGCATAGCTCGCGCCTACGGTACTGCTTGTGCCTACGTCACTGCTTGCGCCTACGGCGCGTATGGGCGAGCTGTGCGAGCAATCGTATGGGCGAGCTGTGCGAGCCCCATAAAAAAAAAGAACAACCGCTAGGTTGTTCTTTTTTATGCTCTTTCTACTTTACCTGAGCGAAGGCATCTAGTACATACATAGCATTTCTTATTTCCTTCTTCAGTCTTTATTGTTACATGTTTAAGATTAGCTTTGAATGTTCTATTTGATCTTCTGTGAGAGTGACTAACGGCATTGCCAAATTTCACTCCCTTATCACAAACCGCACACTTTGCCATACGGCACCTCCTAAGTAAATATTTATAATTTAATTAAGTAAGATAATGTGTTCTTTTAAATAGCAATTTATTATATCATAAGATTTTTTAAAATGCAATAGCAAAAAATGTCATTTTATAGGCATTTTCTCGCATTTTGCGCCATTTTTAGTCATCATAGCTCTCTTTAATGTCTTCAATTGCCATATCTACTTCTTCACTGCTTACACCCTTGTGGGTTATTTTATTAACTAAGTCAGGTATCATATCAAGTGCCTTAGATAATACATCCTGATTGTCAATACTTATAAGCTTAGTAAAGCCATTTTGGATAATAAGGCAAGCTATTGGCTTTACTTTTACAGCCATTCCGCTTGCTCCCTTATCTTCATTGAACTCTCCAAATCCTGCTCCTACACTTGTCTCAAGAAATGGAATAATAGTTGTATCTCCTATAGTATATGGATCTCCAACCACTTGTCTTGTATTTGAGATTGCTTTAACCCCATCAAATAACGAACTTATGTTTTCTTTCATTTTACTATCCATATCCACTCCTTTATCAACTACAATTATAATTATATAATATATATTTTAAACCTAAAGTCATAAATTATCGCATCTATATAATTTTACCATTTATTAATCAATATTGCAAATGTTATTTTTTCTTTTTAAATACAACTTTTTTGAACTTCTTATTCATCAAAAGTCTTAAAATAGAGCCCACGAGTTTATATAATCTTGGATGCCCAACCAAGGTCATATAACTCTCAATAAAATCTTTGTCAGCATTTATTTTTAAGTTAAGATCATCTCCCATTATAGAATAAATTGGTGCTGCTATAGAAAATAATACACCAGTAAGATATGGGTCGCTAGAACCATACTTAATTTTAACATTTATTTTATCTGGTTTAATCGCTTTTAATGCGTCGATTCCTTCATTCACAACAAGTTTTATTACATATAATTCATCAGATTTAAATATTCCTTTAAACTTGTCAATAACATCAATAGCTTTTTCTTTCTTTTTAGCATTTTCAATTATTTCTTGCTCTTTTTCTTTGGCTTCATCTAATTCTTCAGTTTCTTTTAATTCCAAAGCCTTCTTTTTTTCTAGTGCCTTGGCACTTTTAAATAAATCTTTAATTACTGTTTTGCTTTCTGATATCTCGCTACTTAAATTTTTATTTTCAATGAAGTCGTCTTTTTCTATGCTATTATCTTCAACTGTATCTTCAACTTCTGTCTCTTCGTCAGCTATAGCTTCTTCTATTTCTTCATTGTCCTCAGTTTCATCATCTTTTTTAGCAAGGACCTTGTCCCATAATTTAAACTCATAAGTTACTTTTGGTTTATAGATAAGGAAACCTGTAAGTTTAAAAATTATATATTTGAACTTCAATTCTAATTTTTCATCTTTTGCAAATGATAAATCTAGTACATATTCAAATGGAAAGAACAACAAAATAAGAATTATAACAAGAATTATTGCTATAATGATGCCTAATACTATTAAAATTATACTGATGATATTCATACTTTTATATTATCAAAAATGAAATCTGCAGTCTTTTGTCTTATGTCTTCTCTCTCTCCTGATAAATTTAATTCATATACTTTTAAATCATCTTTAAAATATATTCCAACATACACTCTACCAACTGGTTTATCATCACACACTGTTGGTCCAGCATTGCCAGTTGTTGATATGCAAATGTCTCTATTCGTAAATTCTTTTAATTTTTTAGCCATGTCTTCTGCAACTTCTTTTGATACAACTCCGTATTTGTCAATTATATCTTTATCAACACCTAAAATTTTAATTTTTGCTTCATTTGAATATACCACAAATGATTCTTTTAAAATCTCAGAGCTGCCTGGGACATCAGTAATCATCTTCGCTACAAGCCCACCAGTTATTGACTCGGCAGTCGCGATGGTGAGTTTTTGCTTTATTAATTTTTTTACAATATCTTTATACATATCTTACTTATCTTTATTATAGTCGGGCAAGCAATTATGCGGTTCCGCAGCAATTATAGAATTACTTAATTTTAAAGTTTTGCGTTAGGAGCAAAAAAGTCATCGGATAAAACGAGCAAGCATCTTTTCAGCGCAGCTCGTCCGTTGAGCTTTTTTGCTCCTGCTTTTAGCAAAACTATAAAATTATTAGTAATTCTAATTGCGAGGACCAAGCGCATATATTGCTTGTCCTGACTATTATTATCTTATGCAAGGTATCTGCAAAACTTCTAGATTTTATTTATATTATATTTATACGATAATTAATTGTAAAAATTAAAAAGCAAAAACTTCCTTGCTCTTAATTATGTAGTCTGCTAGTGAAATAATTACGAAGGCTGTCGATAAGTAAAATAAACCATAAGTAAAATAATAGCAAGCCATATTTATGCTGTAAAAATTAAAAAGTATAAGAACTAGCGCCACCATCTGTGTGGCAGTTTTAAGTTTGCCCCAGATAGATGCTGCAATAACTATGCCTCTTTCAAGTGCAACAAGTCTAATTGATGATATGGTAAGTTCGCGAAGAACAACTATGAGAGTGCAAAGATAGTGGACTTCTTTATTTTCAGTAAGAAGAATGAGTGCGGTCACTACAAGCATTTTATCGGCAAGCGGGTCAAGAAGTTTCCCAAAGTCAGTAACAAGATTTTGCTCTCTCGCTATTTTCCCATCATAATAATCGGTAATTGATGCAGCAACAAATATAAGGGCTGCAATTAATCGATAAAAATCTGTATTAATTCCTAGTATCGTTAGCGGTTTTTGATTATGCATTCCCAATATAAAAAAGACAATAAAAATCGGTATTGCTATCACTCTTGATAGAGTTAGTTTATTTGGCAAATTCATTTTACCCATTATACCACTGCCCCTTCTAAATCATAAACATTAACTTTATTAATCATTACATTTATAAAACTACCAGATATAAGAAGTTCATCTGATTTTACATATACTTTGTCATCTATACCTCGCGCATTGAAATAAGGTCTAACTATATATGTATTTTTTGTATTGGCAAGTTTCCCTTCAACGATTGCTTCGTATACTTTTCCAATTTTCTCTTTATTTTTTTCTTTTACAATTTGTTTCTGAACATCAAGTAGTTCTTTTTTTCTTTTTTGCTTTTCCTCTTCCAATACTTGATTTGGTAAATCATAAGACTTTGAAAGTTTTTCTCTACTATAAGTGAATACTCCAAGTTTATCAAACTTCATTTCCCTTACAAATTCTTTTAATTCATTAAATTCTAGCTCTGTCTCACCTGGGAAACCTACGATTATAGTTGTTCTAATGCAAATGTCGGGTATCTTCTCTCTTAACTTATTTATAATATTTTTCAAATCCGATTTTGTAGTATGTCTATTCATCAGTTTTAGGATTTTATCATTTGAATGCTGTATAGGAATATCTATATATGGGATAATTTTTTCATTTTCTTTTATTAAATTTATCAAACTGTCATCTATCTCTTCTGGATAACAGTAAAGCAATCTTATCCATTTTATTCCATTAACTTTTGACATCTCTTTAAGTAAACTTACTATCGGCTTTTCCTTTGCTAAATCAAAATGTTTATAATTTTTTATATCTTTGCCATATGATAAAATATCTTGGCCTACAACATTTAATTCTTTAACTCCACTCTCTGCAAGTTTTTTTGTTTCTTTAATAATGCTATCAAAAGAATTACTTTTAAATCGTCCACGAAGATATGGTATTATGCAATAAGTACAAAATTTGTCACAGCCATCACATATTTTTATATTAGAAGAAAATGATAGGATATCAGTCATCCTATCATTTACAGTATTTAAACTTTCAAGGTATTTGTCAATATTTAAAGTGACATCAACGTCTTTAAAAAGTTCATCATATTCATTTGTTATCGCATTTTCAGCTACAAGGCAGCCAAAAACCAAGATTTTTTTTATTGTTCCCTTTTTCTTAAGAGAAACTAGATAATTTATATACTCTATACTTTCTTGCTTTGCATCTTTAATAAATGCACAAGTATTTAATATTACTATATCCGCTTCCTTTGGGTCAACGACAATATCGCAGTTGTATTTTTTTGTAAACACTTTAAAAATTTTTTCAGAGTCAACTGTATTTTTATCACAACCTAAAGTTATAAAACAGACTTTCATATTAGTCCTTATTATCTGGCTCAATCTTAACTATATTATTTTTAATCTCGTCAATGGCAACTGTAAGAGCATTTGCTCCATTTTCTACTCTCTCATCTTTCTTGTCAACTAGTTGTCTTGCTCTTTTTGCTGCAGCTATTATTACTGAATACTTACTCTTGATTTTTTCGTTCTCATTGAGTATTGATTCATTTGCAATATCAATTAATTCTTGTCCTGATGGTTCAAACATTTTTTCCCTCCTTGATATCTTTTATTATTTGATCTAGTATTTTTATATTATTTTCATTATTGTTTTTATTGTATGTACCATTTACTACAGCCTCAACATCTTGCACCGCTTTTTCCATATCATCATTTACAATGATGTAATCATAGTGTTTTGCATATTCTGCATCTACTATTGCTTGCTTTATTCTCTCTTCTATTTGCTCAAGAGATTCTCTTTTTCTACTTATAAGTCTTTCTCTTTGTGTTTTGGCATCCTTAGGTATAAAAAATATAAGCACTGCATCTTCATATATTTTTTTTATTTGCAAAGCTCCCTGCATTTCAATCTCAAGTATAACATTTTTGCCAGATTTTAATTTATCTTCAACATATTTTTTTGGTGTCCCATAAAAATTATTTACATAGCAGGCATATTCTATGAGTTCATCATTTTTAATCATATCTTCGAACTCATCTTTTGTGACAAAGAAATAATCTTTTCCATCAACTTCATTTCCTCTTTTTTCTCTTGTGGTAGCAGATATGGATAATACAAAGTCATCGTGTCTATCAATCAATTCTTTTGCTATAGTCCCTTTTCCTGCTGCAGACAATCCAGAAATGACCAAAAGCTTTCCCAACATATTTCCCCCAAATTAAAACTGTTTTAATGCCACAACCATTCTGTTATATAATTCATCATAAAAAACTTTGTTGTAATGTATATGATCATCTTGTAAATATTTTTCATTATTATAATCAGACATATCTATATAGTAAGCATTTATATACTTGCTCCCTAATTCTCTAAGCACCTTGTCATAATCTGACTCAGTATACTTATACATTGTTTCTGGATACTCGTGTATGTAATTCATATATGTATGTAATATAACTCTCTTACCATTTTTAGCACATATCTTTATAAGTGTTTCTATTCTTTCTTTGAATTCATCTAAGTTTACATTGTTAGTGTGATCATTTACCCCAATAGATATAACATAAATGTATGAGTCAGCTTTAAACCCATCTTGCATCATAAGATAATTCACTTCAGTTGACTGCCCTGCCCTTGCATATATATCAATATTATAATCTCTGTAACTTTCGTAGCCAGCAAAAAAACCAGCATACGAATCACCAATCACAGTAAGAGTTTCACTATTTGGTTCATCATTTTCATAATACTGTCTAAAATAATTTACTGTGGCAAATGAATTTATGCTCAAAAAAACAATAAATGCTAAAGCTACCGCAAGCACCCTTTTAATAATACTTATTCTCATATTATAAATTATAACAAAATTTTTAATTTCTTGCAAGAATAATATAGGTAGGCTCTTCAAGCATTCGCCCCTAGGAATCAATGTTCGCCCTTAGGAAATTGCTTCTAATAAGAAACTCACAGGTCTAAAGCCATCATTACAACTTATCATGGCGGAATATTCATTTTTCATCCAACCATCATAGAAGTTGCCACCACCATTTGCAAGTTCTTTTACAAATGGTGCAATTGTTTCCCATGCACTGTCGCAAAAACCATCTGGCTTTTTAACACCTTCACATATAAACTCTTGACCTAACTTCATGTCACAAGTATGCTCAATTGGATTTTCATACTTATCAATCAGGTCCTGAGTCCCCTAATTTATTTTACCCCAAATAGCAAGTCACCGTAAGTTGGGAAAGGCCAATACTTTGATGCAGTGAGTGTCTCTGCCTCATCTGCAACTTCTCTCAATTCAGTCATTAGTGGTAAAAACTTATCTCTTATCTCATAGCTTTCTTTTACAATGTCATCTATAGATTTTGCTGCGGCAAGTTCTTTTTCAAGTGCATCAGTCTTTAACATTATTTTAGAACTAAGATCTGAAAGTTTTGCTACACTTGTCTTCTCATATTCTACTGACACATCCCCAAAGGCCTTAATCTTATTCTTTGCAGTTTTTGCTAGTTCTCCAACATACCCTTCTATGGCAGGTAGTATCTCATGGCGCGCCATGTCAACCATAGTATTTGCTTCTATAATAACTGTCTTACAATAATTATCAAGCATGATTTCACAACGAGAGTTGATTTCTACTTCAGTAAATACTTTATGAGATGTAAGCATTTTCACATTCTTTTCATCAAGAATATGTGGCATACAATCAGGTGTAGTCTTATAATTCAGAAGCCCTCTCTTCTCTGCTTCTTTTATCCATGAATCATCATAACCATTTCCATTAAATAAGATTTTCTCATGATCTTTGATTGTCTTCTTAATCATCTCATGCAAAGCATTTTCAAAGTCTGGAACATTCTCTAATCTATCTGCATAGGTCTTAAGACTTTCTGCAACTGCACTATTAAGCATTATGTTCGCGCAAGAGATACTATTAGATGAACCAAGCATACGGAACTCAAACTTATTTCCAGTAAATGCAAATGGTGAAGTTCTATTTCTATCAGTAGTATCACGAGCAAACTTTGGTAAAGCATTGACACCAAGTTTTATAGTAGTTTTTTCTGTACCTTGATATGGTTTATCTTGTTCTATCGCTTCTAAGATAGCAGTAAGTTCATCACCTAAGAAAATAGAAACTACTGCTGGTGGTGCCTCATTTGCACCAAGACGATGGTCATTTCCTGCAGTTGCAACTGCAATTCTAAGTAAGTCTTGATAATCGTCCACTGCCTTTATAACTGCACAGAGGAAAGTTAAGAATTGCGCATTCTCACTTGGAGTCTCTCCTGGTGATAAAAGATTTACACCTGTATCAGTTGCCATAGACCAGTTATTATGTTTTCCACTACCATTCACTCCTGCAAATGGTTTCTCATGTAAAAGACAACAGAGCCCATGCTTAAGTGCAACCTTTTGCATCATTTCCATAGTGAGTTGGTTATGATCTGTTGCGATATTTGTAGTTGTATAAATTGGTGCGAGTTCATGTTGAGCAGGTGCAACTTCGTTGTGTTCAGTTTTAGCGAGTATGCCAAGTTTCCACAATTCTTCATTTAAGTCTGCCATAAATGCTGCAACTCTTGGTTTGATAACTCCGAAGTAATGGTCTTCCATCTCTTGACCTTTTGGTGGCTTTGCACCAAATAAAGTTCTACCTGTATAGATTAAATCCTTTCTCTTATCAAACATTGCCTTATCAACAAGAAAATATTCTTGCTCTGGACCGACTGAGGTATTTACTCTTCTCACATCTTTATTTCCAAAAAGTTTTAAGATTCGAAGTGCTTGCTTATTTAGTGCTTCCATAGAACGAAGAAGTGGAGTTTTCTTATCAAGCGCCTCACCGCCATAAGAGCAAAATGCAGTTGGGATACAAAGACTCTTATCTTTTATAAATGCATAAGAAGTTGGGTCCCACATTGTATATCCTCTCGCTTCAAATGTCGCACGGATACCACCTGATGGAAAACTTGAGGCATCTGGCTCACCTTTTATAAGTTCCTTACCAGAGAACTCCATTATAACTCTACCATCTGGAGCTGGAGATATAAATGCATCATGCTTCTCTGCAGTTATACCAGTAAGTGGTTGGAACCAATGAGTAAAATGAGTCGCACCATTTTCAACTGCCCACTCTTTCATAGCATCAGCTACAGCATTTGCAACTGACAAATCAAGTTCCGTTCCTTCATCTATTGTCTTTTTAAGTGATTGATATACATCTGCAGATAGTGTTGCCTTCATCACTCTGTCATCAAAAACCTTAGTTCCAAAAATCTCTGTTAACTTTTCCATATTTTTTCTCCTTAAAACAAAAAGGCGCCTTTAAGTAAATTACTTAAAAGACGCCTTTGCCTTTTTAAAATTATTATCAAATTTATTTTTTATTTTAATACTAATTATCCTTATTGTCAATAATTAACAGATAATAATTTATAACTGTTTATACCCACCATAATTTTTTTTATAGGGCTCGCATAGCTCGCCCCTACAAAAATAGTTTATACCCACTATAATTTATAATTAAAATAGTATTCTACTATTATTGACAAATACTAAGTTTACGAGTAGAATGTATTCTAACAATGAGCAAAGGCGTTCATTGCAGTTTATCTGCGATGGCGCCTTTTTGTTTATTTATATTTTAAACTATGGAGTTAAATTATGTTAAAAGAAGGTCAAGTAAGAATACCTGCAGGTTGTGCAATTTCTGCAGTCATATCAAGAGATGGAAATAAAATGACAGGTGAAAAAATCATAGAAAGTATGATTCCTATGCACGACAGGAGTAATGGCTTGGGTGGTGGATTCGCAGCATACGGCATTTACCCAGACCATAAGAATGAATATGCCTTGCATATTTTCTTTAATGATAAGTATAGAATCGAGGAATGCGAAAGAATACTGAAGGATAATTTTGAAATAGTAAAATCCGAAATCATTCCCACAAGAAAGATTCCTGAAATTACTGACGAACCTATCATTATGAGATATTTTGTCTTGCCATTTGAATCACTTTTAAAATCACTTCAGCTTGATGAAAAAGAATTTGTAGTTCGTGTCGTTATGAAAATAAATACTGAAGTGAATGGTGCCTATGTATTTTCAAGTGGCAAAAACATGGGTGCGTTTAAAGCAGAAGGATTTCCAGAAGATGTAGGAAGATATTATAAACTTGATGAGTATGAAGGCTATAGTTGGACTGCTCACGGAAGATATCCAACTAACACTCCAGGTTGGTGGGGCGGAGCTCATCCATTTGGCTTACTTGATTATACTATAGTACATAATGGTGACATCTCATCTTACGATGCTAATCGTCGTTTCATAGAAATGTTTGGTTATAAGTGCACCTTACAAACTGATACTGAAGTTATAACTTATATCGCTGACTATCTTATTCGTAGGCAAGGATTAACATTTGAAGAGACTGCTTCAGTAATTGCAGCACCATTTTGGAAGACTATAAAAAATAAAGCAGACAAAGAACGAGAAAAATTAAAATATTTGCGAATGATGTTTCCAAGTCTCTTAATTACTGGTCCTTTCTCAATAGTTCTCGGTTTTAACGGTGGGCTTATGGCTTTAAATGATAGACTAAAACTTCGTTCAATGGTAATAGCTGAAAAGGATGATAAAGTATTTATGGCAAGTGAAGAAGCAGCGATAAGAACCATGGAAATAAATGCAGAAAATGTTTATTCACCTATGGGCGGTGAAGCTGTAATAATAAAAGTAAAAGAAGGTAAATTCTAATGGGCGTTGAATATATTTATCCAGAGTTTGAAGTAATAAGAAATCAAAACAGGTGTATCAATTGTAAACTTTGTGAAAAGGAATGTGCAAATGAAGTGCACCACTTTGATGCTGAGAAAAAAATAATGATTGCTGATGAAAGTAAATGTGTGAACTGTCAGCGTTGTGTTTCATTTTGTCCTACTCATGCACTAAAGATAGTAAAGAATGATTGTTCATTCCGTGAAAATGCAAACTGGCAAGAGCAAACAATAAAAGAAATCTATAAGCAAGCTAATAGTGGCGGTGTTCTACTCTCTTCTATGGGTAACCCACATAAGTTCCCTGTTTACTTTGATAAGATTTTAATAAATGCATCTCAAGTTACTAATCCATCTATAGACCCACTTCGTGAACCAATGGAGACAAAAGTATTTTTAGGAAAGAAGCCATCTACTATAGAAAGAGATAAAAACGGTGAAATCATAAATAACTTTGGTCCTCAGATAGAACTTTCAATTCCAGTGATGTTTTCAGCCATGAGCTATGGTTCTATAAGTTACAATGCTCATAAGAGTCTTGCAATGGCAGCAACAAAACTCGGCATACTATATAACACAGGTGAGGGTGGACTACATGAAGATTTTTATGCCTATGGTGACAATACTATAGTGCAAGTTGCATCAGGTAGGTTTGGTGTTCATGAAAAATATTTGGAAGCAGGTAAGGCTATAGAAATTAAAATGGGTCAAGGAGCAAAACCTGGAATCGGCGGACATTTACCTGGAACCAAAATTGTGGGAGACATATCAAGAACTCGTATGGTACCAGAAGGTAGTGATGCCATCTCTCCTGCTCCACATCATGACATTTATTCTATAGAAGATTTAAGACAACTTGTTTACTCTTTAAAAGAAGCAACTAAATATAAAAAACCGATAATAGTAAAGGTTGCCGCAGTTCACAACATTGCCGCAATAGCAAGTGGAATTGCAAGAAGTGGCGCTGACATAATTGCGATTGATGGTTTCCGTGGTGGCACAGGCGCTGCACCAACAAGAATGAGAGACAACGTTGGTATCCCTATAGAACTTGCACTCGCTACAGTTGATAAGAGACTTAGAAGCGAAGGTATAAGAAATAACATTTCACTTGTAGTTGGAGGAAGTATACGTTCTGCCGCTGATGTAGTAAAAGCAATCGCACTTGGTGCAGATGCTTGTTATATAGGAACTGCTGCTCTTCTCGCTCTCGGTTGCCACTTATGTAGAACTTGCACTGTAGGTAAATGCAACTGGGGCATAGCAACTCAAAACCCAGAACTTGTTAAAAGACTTGACCCTGAGGAAGGAAGTGCAAGACTCGTAAATCTTCTTACAGCTTGGAAGCACGAAATAAAAGAAATGATGGGCGGTATGGGAATTAACTCAGTAGAAGCTCTTCGTGGTAACCGACTAATGCTTCGCGGTGTAGGGCTAAACTCAAAAGAACTAGAAATTCTTGGCATCTCACATGCTGGTGAGTAAAACATTGTAGGGGCGAGCTTGCGAGCCCGTATAGAAAAATAATAAGAGGTATGATATAATGATTAAATTAGATGCAAATAATTTAAAATTCGACACACTAAACGAACAAGTAAGAAATGCGAGCACCGACATAGAAATCTCAAATTGTCTTGGTCAAAGATTTATTGGTGCTGGCCTATCAGATAAAAATCTTGTCATAAAAGGCACACCAGGAAATGCACTCGGCGCATATTTAAATGGTGCGAACATAGAAGTATTTGGAAATGCTCAAGATGCAGTCGGCGACACTATGAATAATGGTATGATAGTTGTTCATGGTGGTATCGGTGATGCTCCTGGATATTCTATGAGAGGTGGTAAAATTTTCGTAAAGGGAAATGCAGGATACCGCGCAGGTATTCATATGAAAGCATATAAAGAAAAAATTCCTGCACTTATTATAGGTGGAACAGCTGGAAGCTTTCTTGGAGAATATCAAGCAGGTGGAGTTATAATAGTTCTCGGTATAGATGCTAAGAAAAATATTGTGGGTAACTTCCCTTGTACTGGTATGCATGGTGGAAAAATGTTACTCCGATCTACTTGTGAAAATATTTCTTTTCCAAAAAATGTCCATGCTGTGCCCGCTACAAAAGATGATTTAAATGAATTCATTCCATATATAAAAGAGTTTTGCAAATATTTCGGATATGATGAAAATGAAATTATAGGGGCGAACTTTACTATAGTTACACCAAATAGCAACAATCCATATAAACAAATGTATGTTCAAAATTAACTACAGCTAATGCCGCTCGCAAATCTCGCGACATTGTAGGGGCGAGCTTGCGAGCCCGTACCTAAAACTGTATAAGCGACAAGTATTGGAGGAAAAATGTATACTGAAAATGAAGTTTTAGAATTTGTCCAAGAGGAAGATGTGAAGTTTATTAAGCTTGCCTTTTGCAACATCTATGGAACACAAAAAAATATCTCTATTATGAATAACGAACTTCCACATGTTTTCAAATCTGGAATCGCTATCAACGCATCTTCTATCAAAGGTTTTGAGAAAAGTGCTGAGTCTAAATTATTTTTACACCCAGACCCTTCTACTCTCTCTATACTTCCTTGGAGACCAGAACATGGTAGAGTTATTCGTATGTTCTGCGATATAAAATATGAAAATGGCGCTCCATTTGAATGTGATAGCCGTTTAATTCTTAAAAATGCTATGGAACTTGCTAAAAAAGAATCTTACTCTTTTGCTATCGGCACAAAGATGGATTTTTATCTTTTTAAATTAGATGAAAATGGAAATGAGACAAACGAAACTTATGATAAGGCAGGTTTAATGGATGTCGCACCATTTGACAAAGGCGAAAACATAAGAAGGGAAATCTGTCTAACACTAGAACAGATGGGAATATTCCCAGAAAACTCTCACCACGAAGTTGGTGCAGGACAAAATAGAATTGATTTAAGACCAGCTGACCCACTTACTCAAGCTGATGATGTAATCACATTTCGCCAAGTAACTTCAATCGTTGCAAATAGAAATGGGCTCTATGCAGATTTTTCTCCAAAGCCACTTACTAAAGAACCTGGAAATGCTTTTCACATCAACTTTTCTATAAACTCGAAAGAAAATAATTTAGATAAGGGTACTTCAGTAGAAAACATTTTCAAAAAACTTAATCTAAAATCACCAGATTCTCTTTCAAATCCATATATCACATTTGCACTTATGATTTATTCTACATTATCAAATGTTGATTACAAAAAAGAAATACCAAAAGCTATGATTAGTGCATATTGTGAAGGTATTTAAGATATGAATTCGATTTTAAAAGAACATATATATAGTGTTCTAATAGTTTCTAAGTCAGAAAGTTTTACCTCTGACATGATTAAGTATTTGCCTCAGTCAAAATACTTCCCTGTAAATGTTGCGCATAGCATAAACGATGCACAGCGAGAAACTGTTGAACACTTCTATGATATTATAATAATTAACTCTCCTCTACCTGATGACTATGGAATAAAGTTTGCAATTGACTCATCAAATAAAAGTCCATCGGTAGTACTTCTTTTTGTAAGTAGCGATAATTATAATGACACCTATGATAAGGTTTCTGATTTTGGTGTGTTCACTATGAGAAAACCACTTGCGACTCAAAACATTTATCAAGCACTTGACTTTATGAAATCTACTCGCGAGCGACTTCGCAAGATGGAAAAGAAAATGGTGTCACTTGAAGAAAAGATGCTTGATATAAAAATTATCAATCGCGCAAAATGGGCACTTATAAACTCTTTAAATATGAGCGAAGACGAAGCACACCGCTATATTGAAAAGCAAGCAATGGACAAATGCATTTCAAAACGAAGTGTCGCAGATGAAATTCTAAAAACTTATAAATAAAGTTTTTTAAACCTTTCCATTGCCTCTTTAGTATTTTCTATTGTGTTAAATGAAGTAAGTCTAAACCAATTCTTTCCATTCTTGCCAAATCCGGCACCAGGAGTTCCCACAACTTGAGCTTTAGTGAGTAGCAAAACAAAAAACTCCCAAGAGTCCATGTTATCTTTACATTTAAGCCAAATATAAGGCGAATTTTTTCCACCAGTGTATTTAATCTTTAATTCATCAAGAGCATCACTAATTATTTTTGCATTCTCTCTATAGTAATCTATATTTTCTCTAATTTGTTTTTGTCCCTCTTTACTAAATACTGCACTTGCGCCTTTTTGAATTACATAAGAAACACCATTAAACTTAGTCGTTTGTCTTCTAAGCCACATTTTATTTATAGTGTTACTGCCCTTTAAACCATTTGGCACTATGGTATAACCACATCTTGTACCAGTAAATCCTGCAGTCTTAGATAGAGAGCAAAACTCTATAGCACAATCTTTTGCACCATCAATTTCAAAAATGTTTCTTGGTAAATCCTTATCAACTATAAAACATTCATAAGCTGCGTCAAATAAAATTATTGCATCATTTTCTTTTGCATACTTAACCCACTTGGCTAATTGATCTTTATTATAAGTGGCACCAGTAGGATTATTTGGAGAGCATAGATAAATTATGTCAGCGTGAATACTCTCATCAGGTAGTGGTAAAAATCCATTTTCCTCATTTGCATCCATGAAAATAATTTTTCTATCAGCCATCACATTTGTATCCACATACACAGGATACACTGGATCAGGTATTAGCACAGTATTATCCACATCAAACAAATCTAAAATATTCCCTAGATCACTTTTTGCACCATCTGAAATAAAAATCTCATTTATATCAATACCGATATTTCTCTCTTTATAGTAGTCACAAATTGACTGCTTTAAAAAGTCGTAGCCCTGCTCTGGTCCATAACCTTTAAATGTTTCTTTCTTTGCCATCTCATCAACAGCTTCGTGCAAAGCACCAATAACTTCTTTGCATAATGGCAAAGTAACATCACCGATGCCAAGTCTTATGATTTTTGCATCAGGATTTTTTGCACCAAACTCGCTAACCTTTTTTGATATGGTTGAAAATAAATAACTTTCATTTAATTTTTTATAATTCTCATTTAATTTCATAATTCAATCTCCCCCTCAAATGAGTAATCTGCTCTACCGGTCATAAATACATTCTCATCTAGTTTATCTTTTGATCCACCCCACTCAATCTTTAGTTGTCCTCCAGGTAAGTTTACTTTTACTTCATTATCTAAATATCCATTTAATACTCCAGCAACTGTAGTTGCACATGCACCAGTTCCACAAGCAAGAGTTATACCGCAACCTCTCTCCCACACATTAACTATCACTTCATTTCTTGATAAGATTTCTACAAACTCTACATTTGTTTTCGCTGGAAATAGTTTATCAACTTCAATAAGTTGTCCATACTTAAGTGCAAGTTCTTTACTATTATCTTTAACAAATATTATACAATGTGGATTTCCCATGCTTACAGCATATAGATTAAACTCTTTTCCATCGCTTGTCTTATAAACATTTGCATTGATTGTAGAATCAATTGGTATTTTTTTAGGATCTAAAATAGGCATTCCCATATTGACTCTAACTTCATTTTCAGAAACTATCTTTGGGATTTTTATACCTGCTTTAGTCTCTACAGTAAATTCTTTTTTATCAATGATTTTTTTATCATACACATATCTTGCAAAACATCTCATGCCATTGCCACACATCTCAGCAACTGAACCATCTGAGTTATAAAAAATCCAAGAGATGTCAGCATTTGCAGTCTTACTGCTCACTATGATTAGCCCATCCGCACCTATGCCAAAGTTTCTATCACAAAGTTTCACCGCCAACTTATCAGGTGACATTTTTGTCTTCTCATACTCAGCGTAGTCAAGAATAACAAAATCATTGCCAAGACCATTCATTTTTGTAAAGTGTATTTTATTCATTTTGCCTCCTACTTTCCACTATCTCCATAGTTACTGAGTACTCTCGCAGATGGGTCATCCACATCGCAGCCCTTCCAAGTTTTATTTGGCATCCAGAAGTCAACTATCATTTTTGCATTGTCGCCATAATACTTTTCAAATATTTCTCTATATAAAAGTGACTCTTTAGTCCAAGGTTTTGCAAAAGTATATTTTTCTTTTTTAGTTTTAAACTCTTCATCAGTATAATAAGTTTCTGCATATTCTTTTATATCATCAACCATTGAGTGCCCTACTGCATCTGAAAATGCTGCTTTCTCTCTCCAAAGTATACTATCAGGCAAGTAGTCTCCCTCAAATGCATGTCTAAGTAAATATTTTCCTTTGCCATAAGTATTGATTTTAATTTCAGGATCAAAACTCATGACATATTCTACAAACTCTATATCACCAAATGGAACTCTTGCTTCAAGTGAGTTTTCAGATATACATCTATCAGCTCTTAAAACATCATACATGTAAAGTTCTCTAATTCTTTTTTCTGCTTCTTTTTGGAACTCTATGGCATTTGGTGCAAAGTCAGTATACTTATATCCAAAAAGTTCATCAGAGATTTCACCAGTAAGTAAAACTCTTATATCAGTTTTCTCGTGAATGTATTTGCATACAAGATACATTCCCATTGATGCTCTTATAGTTGTGATATCATATGTGCCAAGAATTGAAATAACTTTTTCTAAACTATTTATAACATCATCTCTTGAAATTATAACTTCGGTGTGGTCACTTCCTATGTAATCCGCAACTTCTTTTGCATACTTTAAATCAATAGCATCTATATCCATTCCGATGGCAAATGTTTTTATCGGAGTTTTACTTTCTTTTGCAGCTATAGAACATACAAGTGAAGAATCAAGACCACCTGAAAGTAAAAATCCAACTTTAGCATCGGCAACTAATCTCTTTTGTACACCCTCAACTAACTTCTCTTTTATGTTTTTGCAAGCAGTTTCTACATCATCACTTCTTTTACATTTTGGTGTTGCTATATCATTATAACATATAAACTCACCATCTGCATAGTAATGTCCTGGTGGAAAAGGTTTCACTTCTTTACAAAGATCAACCAAGTTAATCGCCTCACTTGCAAATAATATTTTTCCATCTTTATCATAACCATAAAATAATGGTCTTATACCTATAGGGTCTCTTCCAGCAATGAACCTATCATGCTTTTTGTCATAAATAACCAAAGCGAACTCAGCGTCTAATTTTTTAAACATTTCCATGCCATACTCAAAATACATAGGGAGCAAAATCTCACAGTCCGATGTGCTCTTAAATGTATAGCCCCTCTTTAATAAATCCTCTTTTAATATATTAAAATCATAAACCTCACCATTACAAATCACATATGATCCATCATACTCAAATGGCTGCATACCGCTTGACGCTAAATCCATAATAGCAAGGCGGTGAAATCCCATAAGACTATCACCTACTTCAAGCACATTTGTGGCGTCAGGACCTCTCATTTTAGACTTCATAAAGCCTTCTACAAATGCACTTTTGTTTTTCCCACCACCTACATAACACATAATTGAACACATAAGATTTCCTCCTTTTTTGAATAAAAAAAGTGCTACGGTACATTTTCCGTAGCACTCTTTAAATTATACTTTATAATAATAATTTACGTTTCACACGAAAAATGTATTGCAGTCCTGCAATTGAAATTATTATTATTATTGTTCTTTTTAAATAATCTTTTCATGTGAATTACCTAGTATAAAGATACTACTTTTTCCTAAAACTTTCAATACTTAGTTATGTCGATAGGTATATTATATATAACCCATTAAACTTAGTCTCTTATTTGTGGAAACTTTAATTCCAAGGCTTCGTTGTCTATATCAAAGGTATATCGGTAGCTTGAATCACGAGTTTCGATAATTAGTACCATGGTCATCTTAAATTATTAGAATTTTCAATACCTCTTTTTTAAGGTTAGTATATCCACTGTTTAAATCTATTAACTCATGAAAAGTTACCACTTAGTAGCTTTTTGCATAAATTACAGGCTCATAATGCTCACCCCTACAGATATTCCCCCACTACCTCCGCTGCCGTCCTACAGCAATCCACGCAAGACCTAGTTTTATAGTAGTTTTCATCCCTCACACTTGGCTCTGGAGAAACTTTAGTTTCTCTTAGTTTTAATAGTTCTCTGCAAATGCAAGAGCCCATCTTTTCTTTGAACTCATTGCACATATCTTGAACTATTTTGTAGGTTTGAGTTTTACCTTCTTTGTCATTTGGGTCGCTATAGCCTTTTACATAACCAAGTACCATACACATGCCAGTTACAGCTCCGCATACTTCTCTTTGTCTTCCAAAACCTCCACCAAAAGGAGAGGCAATCTTTGCTGCCTTATCTAAATCTAATCCTGTCACATCACAAAAAGCGCCAAAAGTTGCTTGGCAACAATTATATCCCATTTTAAAAAGTTCTTCTGCTCTATCTGATCTATCCATAAATCTCCTTACTTAATAAAGTTAGTCATCTTGTGATCTTCATTAAAGTTAATTTTATATTTTGCCTTGCCATCATTTATACACTTAATTACAAATGCCATATTCTTTCCAAGATGTCTCATGGTTTGCATTCCTTCCTCGTCTTGCTTTGCTTCACCAGTAAGTCTTCCAAATGCATTATTCCAATATTGACTTCCGACTACTATTAATTAATATTACTTTCATTCTTAGACCTCCTATAAAAATTCATCAATCAGCGACCTCATAAATGGTGCCTTGCTTTCATCAAATTTCACAAACTGCATGTTGGTATATAGACAGATACTTGCAACTTTTTTGATTCTCTCGGTGATTTCATTTATTGATTTTTCACTATTTGTTTCATAGTAGTACTTAATAAAACTATTCCACATTATTGGTAAATATTTTTGCTCACAGTGAAATACTGCATCAATAAACCTCTTTGAGAAAAGGTGGCAGAAAAAGTAAAACATCGCTATGTCAAATTCAGGATTGCCATAGCCCATAAAATTAAGATCAATGACATAACTTTTATCACCTGCAAGTAATACATTTCCAGTTTGAAAATCTCCATGTATACATACAGTTTTTAATTCTATCGTATCAAGAAACTTCAATGCTTTAACTTTTTGGTCTTCATAAAGAATATCTCTTGTATTAATTTGATTTATTACTCTATCGTGCATAGATTCAAATTCTTTTGTATCACACTCTACACTATGAAACTCTCTTGCTACTTCTGCAAACTTTTTCATATACAAATCTATGTTATCTAAGTCCTCACTGACATATCTTGCTATAGATTTCTTATTTTCTTTTTTTAATAAATTCATAAGGGCACTTTTATAGTTGTTTTGATCTTGCATATGCTGCAAGTACTGCATCAATTATTGCCCCGCGGAAATCTTTTTCCTCTAATACACGGACTCCCTCTATAGTAGTTCCACCTGAGCTTGTAACCATATCTTTCAAAACTGCTGGATGTGTTTTGTCTTCATTATATTTTAATGTGGCAAGTTTTCCTGAACCATAGACTGCATTTGTTGCAAACTTATAAGCTAAATCTCTTGGCAATCCGCAAACTACTCCACCATCAGCAAGCGCTTCTATCATCATAAACACCCAAGCTGGACTTGCACCAGAAACTTGTGTGATAGCATCAATATATTTCTCTTCAACCTCTACAACTTCTCCAATGCCCTTTAGTATGTTTATAACATCTTTATAATGCTCATTCTCTAATGCTTCCTTACTTGAAGCAATTGCTGATATACCTGCGCCAATAAGACTTGGAGTATTTGGCATCACACGAATAATATTTTTTGTATCTAATGCATTTTGCAAATACTCAATTGATTTTCCTGCCATAATAGATACAATCAACTGATTTTTTGAAATTGCGTTTTTAAGTTCGCTTGAAATGTTGTCAAATACCTGTGGCTTAACACAGATAAACACTACATCACTTGCATTTTTAAGCACAGTTAAATTGTCAGTTGATACATTTACAGAAAACTTTTCTTTTATAAGATTTAATTTTCCCTCTGACTTATTTGAAACAAAAACATCATTTGGATTACAAACCTTTGATTTGAATAATCCTGTCAATATCGCATTTGCCATATTGCCGGCACCAATAAAGCCTAGTTTCATATTTGCCTCCGCCAATCACTCTTTATATTATCATCTTGCCATCTGATCCAAGTTTATAACCATCTGGGCTTATTCCATTTACAAGCATTGAACCATCAGCATTAAAGTAATACCAATAATCTAATATTTTTTTCCATCCGATTACCATTTTACCTTCATCCTTGGTTTTTGCATTTTCAAAGAAATAAGTTTTACCATCAGATGTTTTTACAAAACCTGTAAGCATTGAACCTTCTGAATTAAAGTAATAAGTATTTTGAACTGCTACTTGAACTTGTGCATTGTTTACTAATTTTATTTCCAATTCATTTAAGGTAAAGAATCCATTTGTTGCAGGAACTTTTTGCCCATTCACATCTATATTCAATTTAAACTTACCTGTCTTAGGATCAAATATCCAACTTACTATTGATGAATCTATGGCTGGATATGCTACCTTTACTGCTGAAACTTCAAAAGTTTCTACAACTTGAGAAATTGGAAGTATAGGGCCACCACTTCCACCACCACTACCACCACTGTCTCCACCGCTTGGAGTAGGACTTGAATTCTTTTTCCACAATGCCTTAAGTGTTATATTATTATTTAATACTATATCCTCTTTATCTGCATATTCATTTCCATAATTGTCTATCCATTTATAAAATGTATATCCACTTCTTACAAATTTATTTGCATTTATTTGTCCACTTGAACCATATTTAATTCCTTGTGGAAGCATAGTGCCAGTTCCACCACCTGCATCAAAAGTTATAATCCTTGCTTCGTTTGTAAGTCCTCTAATTCTTGGAGTGGAACCATATATTCTATCTCCTATGATTGCTATAGGATTCGCATTCATATCTCTCCAAGTGCCATTGTCATTTTCCCAACTTTCACCAAACTGAACTTCATCATAATAGAAACAATCTGAATTAGGATCAACATATGTATTTTCACTAAAAATAACAATATTATCATTATTAGGTTTTACAATTATAGAAAAATATGTATCCTTAGGTAAAAGTACACTCTTATCTAAGTTTACTGTTTTTATACCTGCAGAAGTATTGTGAACAGTTTGGCTAAGCATCAAAGTGCCATCTTCAGGATTACTCATTTTATTTTTATTAGTATAGATATAAATGTCATAATCAAAGTTTGCAGATTTCCATGCAATACTTACTGCATCTAAAACTTGATCAATATCAGGACTTACTTGAAATACATTTGCTAGTTTCCCTTTGCCAAGATAATTATAGGTTGACTTATCAGCTGTTGTATCATAATGATAATTATATAAATATGTATTAGCTTCTCCGGCATCTACAGCACAAATTATATCATCAAAGTTTAAAGTATCATAAGGTAACCAAAAATATCCATCTTTGTGCATATCTGTATTGGTGCCCCAACTATTTCTTACAAGCCACGCACCATCACTATGACTATGAATAGCACTCGCATTTTCATAAGTTGGATAATATATTCCTGAATCATCCTCTATAATACTATATGAAGCAATATCATAGCCTGTTCTATTTTCATATATTTCACCGTTATAATAAAACTTATCACGAGGGATATTGTCATCCCAACCAACAACCGTAACTGCATGGTTTTGACCTAATGCAATTTCTTCTCCACAGCTTCCATCATCTTCTATCCTGCATGCTTTTAAAGGACATAAGTAATACCACTCTCCATTATCTTCATGACAATTACAATTATCTCTAAATTCATAATAGCCAATCGCAACAGAACCACGTTCCATGATTGCTTCTTTTACACTTGTCCTATCAGCTTTACTTAAAAAATCAACATTTAATACTTCATATTTATTTCTATTAAATGCATATGGCTTTCTTGAATTATCTAAACCTGTAGTGCGAAGTTCAGTTTTGATTGCTTCTATATTATCTACAGTATAAGGAAAATCATTTTCTGAAACTATACCCATGTATGTAGATGCCATAAGTAATGCTGATATTTCATTTCCTCCACTTTCAGCAAAAGACATAGATGCTCTTGGTATATGTTGCACATTCATATAATAATCATAATTTATACAATTATAGTCTGCACCTTCTACTCCTGGATAATCAATATAGCTATTGTTATCAGTCACACCCTCTAGACCTTCAACTACAAACAATACAAGTGCTGTCTCACTTAAATCAGCGCCTTCATCATTTTCACTAGTAATTAAATTCTTTGATCTAATAGAAGTCTCTATAGCACCTATACTACCAAATGCCCAACAAGTACCATAATATCCTTGATCCCTTACTGGTGGTACTATATTAACACCATGTTCATTTTGATGTTCTCTTGAATCATATCTATCAGGCAAATTAAGATTTGATCCATATAAACCATTAGAGTCCTCATCTCTTTTTACTATATCAACAGTAAATCCTGCTGGCTTAGCAGCATTTAAATGTTTCTTTGTATTATCTATTCTCTTTTTAACAGGTTTTTCTGTATCACTTATTTCTTGATTAGGATTATTAATATCAGAATTAGTTGCTGTATTATCTCCAAAAAGATTTTCAATCTCAGAAGCAGTAGTGATAATTTTATCGTTGGCTATATTGTTATTAATTATACTATTAGCTTCGATTTCCTCACATTCAATAAAACTTGCTTCAGATGGTGTCTCTTCTTCAATATTAGTTGTCAAATCAATACTAGTTTCTGTTATAGTTTCTGTTGTAATTTCTGTTGATGTTTCATCTGTAGTTTCATTAATTGTTTCAACGACAGACTCCGCTAACGACTCATCCATAGTCTCCACCGGTGTTTCATCAGTAGTATCGACTGATGTTTCAGTTATGGATTCCTCTATTGTCTCAGCTGTAGTCTCGTCAAATGTTTCAATTATAGTCTCATCTAGCGTTTCAGTTACATACTCTACTGACATATCAGTTGTAGACTCCTCCATTGTCTCACTGTTCATAGAGTATTCGACACTAGTTTGCTCAACATTTAAACTCTCAATAGTTTCTTCATCCAAGGCAAAATGTGGCATAACAATAGATACAAGCATAACTACACATAAAATAATTGCTATTCTCTTTTTTTGCTCTAGTTTTCTCATAAATATATTATACAAAAAATCACTATTTTTAGCAAATACAATAGCAAAACAACATAGTTACTCTAGATATACCCTAAAAAATATAAGTATTGGTAAATAATTATTATGTGTGATATAATTAGCATATGGCAAATATAAACTTAGATGAAATTTTACAAAAATCAAAAAAAGCATCGGTGGAACTTTCACTACTTAGTAGTGAGGAGAGATGCCAGATTTTGCATAACATTAAAGATGGCATATTGAAAAATATTGATTACATCCTTTCTGAAAATGCAAAAGACATAGACGATGCTAAAAAGAATGCGATGACTGACAGCATGATTGATAGACTTACTTTAAATGAAAGTAGGCTTAATCAGATTGCACTTTCAGTTGAAAATGTTGCTAACTTAAATGAGGTCGTTAATATCAATATAGAAGAAATTAATAAACCAAATGGATTAAAAATTATTAAAAAGAGTGTCCCATTTGGAGTAGTAGCTATGATTTTTGAATCAAGACCAAATGTCTCTGTTGACATAGCATCACTTTGTATAAAAACTGCAAATGCCTGTGTCTTAAAAGGTGGCAAGGAAGCTATCAATTCAAATAAAGCACTTGTAAAAGTTATGAAAGATGCTATTGGAAATATAGTTGACCAAAACATCATTACACTCATAGAAGATAATTCTCGTGAAGTCACAAATAAACTTATAACTAAAAAAGAATATATAGACTTATTGGTGCCAAGAGGTGGAAAAAATCTAATAAACTTCGTAAAAGAAAATGCAAAAGTTCCAACCATTGAAACTGGTGCAGGAAACTGCCACCTATATGTTCACGAAAAAGCAAACTTAGATATGGCACTTAAGATTGCAATAAATGCAAAATATTCAAGGCCATCAGTATGCAATGCAATAGAAAACATAGTCGTAGATGAAAAGATTGCAAATGATTTTCTACCAATGATCAAAAATGAATTTGACAAACTATCTATAGAAATTAGAGGCGATGAAAAAGTTAGAAAAATTATAAATTGCAATCCTGCAAGTAACGAAGATTTTTATACAGAATATAATGACTACATAGTAGCAATAAAAATTGTTTCAAATATAAATGAGGCAATAGATTTTATAAACGAACACTCTACAAGCCACAGCGAAACTATAGTTACAGATGATTTGAGTGCTCGCGATTTATTCATAAGCAAAATTGATAGTGCCTGCGTCTACCACAATGCATCAACAAGATTTTCAGATGGTGGTGAGTTTGGCTTCGGTGCAGAGCTCGGTATCTCAACTCAGAAAATGCATGCAAGAGGTCCAATGGGAATTCGTGAAATGACAAGTTACAAATATATAATATATGGCGATGGACAAGTGAGGTAAAATATGCAAACAGTAGTATTAAAAATCGGAACATCTTCACTCGTAAATGATGATTTTTCAATCAACAAACAAAACATTTGCACTCTCCTTCATTCTATTAGTGAGTTAAGAGAAAATGGCTATAAAGTTGTTCTCGTAACAAGTGGTGCGATTGTTTTTGGTATGCACGAACTTGGATTTAAGAAAAGACCAAGTGATGTAGCATTAAGACAGGCCTGCGCTGCTGTAGGTCAGTCAAAACTTATGATTGAATATAGCAACATAGCAAGTATTTATAATATAAAAGTTGGACAAATATTATTAAACCACGATGACTTCAAATTTGAAAATCGTATGAGACATTTAAAAAATACTTTAAACAAAATGTCTAAGTACGATGTACTTCCTATAGTAAATGAAAACGACGCTCTTTCAGTAGAAGAAATAAAGTTTGGTGATAACGATACTCTCGCATCTTATGTTGCACCACTTGTAAATGCAAATCTTGTAGTTCTTCTAACTGACATTGATGGTCTATATGATAAGGACCCAAAGAAAAATAAAAATGCTAAGCTCATCAAAGACGTCCGACAAATAACAGATAAGATTAAAGCACTTGCAGCTCCACCAGAAAGTAAGGTTGGAACTGGTGGCATGATTACAAAAGTTTTATCAGCAGAATATGCAAATGCACACGGCATAAACCTTATGATTTGCAATTCAAAATACATGGGTGAACTTCTAGATGTAATTACAAAACATAAAACTGGAACTATTTTTCACCACAAAAAATGCTAATGATTAAACATTAGCATTTTTTATTTAAATTATGTATTTGAAACTACTTGCTTAATTTTATATATGGCTCTCCCATTAAAACATGTTTATATCCATCACCTGCATCATTTTTAGCGCAGAGCATATCAACATTTACTCCTTTTTGAAATACCATTACGATATCACTTCCGCCAAATAAGAAGTAACCAAGAGGATCTCCCTTTTTAACTTTAGCGCCTACCTTTACACTATCTTCAAAATTACAAGAACAAATCTGAGACATTCCTATTGGAAGAACTGCTACAAGACCATATTCTTCTGTATCTACTATGACACAGTCTCTAGTCTCAATCATCTGCCAGCCTGGAATATTATCTATAAGAACATACTTATTAAGATTTTTATCCCAAATAGTAATACCACCTGCAGCATTATTTCCTTTTATTTTATTAATTTCAACTATTGTCCCGCCTATTGGGAAATGGTAACGGTGATAATCATTTACATCAAGGAAGGTATGTGTAAGAGTTCCACCTGCAAATGCATTTCCATATGCAGAATTAGGTCCAAGAAGTTGAGGAATTGATGTGAAATTAGCAGACTTAATATTTACACCTTCTTTTTGAACTAGATTGCTAGTTTCATCTATATTCCATATTCCTTGTGGAGTTGAATCAGCAGGTGCCACAACTTCTACATCAGATATAGGACGAACTGACATATCAACAAGATATCTTGAAAACCATTCATTAAATGTCTTCCACTTATTTGTATCACCATACCACTCAGACTTCATATTCATACTTGCATCATTTTTAACTTTGTTATAATATTCATCATTCCAACTTTCTTCAGTTGAAAGAAAGCTTCCCCATTCATTAGAATAATTATATAACCAAGTTGCTATAGGCTCATGATACTGAAGTGTTGGATAGTAATATCCTTTCCCCTCAAGTTCTTCAAGAGGTTGGTCAAATAAAAACCAAATATAATCAACACTTTGATCAATTCTATTATATAAAGCTGGTTTCTCTTCAGAACTCATTAAATCCCAAGGTTGTGCTGTCACATTCCAATCAATAAAATTGTAAAGTTCCTCAACATTTGAAACAGGATTGGTATTAATACTTGGATTTATCTCATGCGCAAGATTGATAGATTTCACCATCATATTCATAAGTTCAGCATCACCATCAAGATATTTCTTTAATTCTAATGAGCTCTTACTTCTTTTAATTTCTTGTTCTACACTAGTAGTGCTAGCATTAACACTTTCACTTACATTATTATTAACGTTGCTCTTAGGTACGCAAGAAATTAATGTTGTTGCCATAACAAGGCATAAAATAATTGAAATAAACTTTTTAAACATAAATAACCTCCTATATTACTAATCGGACAAATCTATATCGCCTACAACATTTACAGTATATCCTTTATACATGTTTTCAACTTCTTTCTTTATCTCTTCAACTTCTATTTTATGATCTGTATCAAATGTCAATACCGCATCAAATCTAATTTCCTTTTTTTCTGTATCAACATAGAATCCATGTACTTGTAAGACATGTTCTCTTGCAACAATTTTTCTAATTATATTGTCTCTCATCTCAGCTGCTTCATCATGATTAGTATTATGTGAATACACACCGATGGCAGTAAGTACAACTCCCATCTCTTTTAATACTTTCTTTTCTATCTTTCTTGTAAGTTTATCAAGTTCTGCCACATTCATAGTGTCAGGAACTTCCATATGACAAGATGCATATAATTTATCAGGTCCAAAATCATAAATTATAACATCATATGCGCCTCTAACATCTTTCTCTTCAGCGATGAGTTTTTTAATATTTTTAGTTACTTCCCCATCAGGTCTATGTCCTACTATGTCATCAATTGATTCTTTCATCATTTCAAATCCAGATCTCATAATCATAATAGAAATGATTATACCAACATAGGCTTCAAGTGAAACATGTGTGAAAATAAAGATGAGCGCTGATATAAGCACAGACAATGAAATCAAACTATCAAATCTTGCATCCTCTCCTGATGCTATAAGGGAATTTGAATTTACGCTTTCACCTTTTTTCTTTACATAGGTGCCAAGTACAAACTTAACTATAACAGCAACAAAAATAATTACTAAAGAAACCACATCATACTCTGCAGGTTCAGGATGTATAATCTTTTTTATAGATTCAATTAAAGATGTGATACCTGCATATAATACGATTGCAGACACAATCATTGCTGTAAGATACTCTGTCCTACCATGACCTAAAGGATGTTTTTTATCAGGATCCTTTCCTGCAAGTCTTGTTCCTATAATTGTGATAACTGATGACAATACATCAGATAAGTTATTTACAGCATCAAGGATTACAGCTATAGATTTTGTAAATACACCAACAAGCATTTTGAAAATAACCAATACAATATTGGTAAGTATTCCTATAATACTCGTCTTAACTATAACCTTTTCTCTGTCATTTTCTTTTACAACATTTTTTGTTTCTCCGTTCATAAATACCTCACAATGCAACAACATTTATCTTATTTGCGTTCGCATTTCATACTTGTATTCTAACACTTTTTACATTAAAGTCAATGTGTTTTTGCATTATTAAAATAATATGCCACATACCATGATTTACTTATTCACCCAATCCTCCACCTTTAAGCCTTCTACTCTCTTAAACTCTCTTTCGTTATTTGTAACTAAAATCACATTTTTAGACTTTGCGTGTGCGGCAATTAGCATATCCATTGGGCCGACGACATTTCCATGCTTTTCTAATTCATTTCTTATCTTGCCATATTCATTTGATGCGTCAATATCATAGTCATATATTTTAATTGCTGATAAAAACTTCAAAAGATTCTTTAAGTTCTCATCTCTTTTTAAACTCTTTTCAACACCATAAATCAATTCACTATAAACTATACTGGATATACCAATATCACCAAACTCACAGTTATAAAACCTTTGCATCACTTCTTCATCTTTATTCTTTAAAATGTATATGCAAATATTTGTATCCAACATGTAAATCATAAGTTTTCTCTCTCTTCTACTTGCATTTGGTCTCTACTAGTCATAAAGTCATCTGACATATTCCCTGCACTATCTCTAATGCCTGCCCAAGGGTCATCTTTAGGAACTAACATTATAACATTGCCAATTTTATTCATGTGATATCCATAATTTTGTATCAAATCATTATCTAATACATCCGTATCATTTTCCACAGCAACACTTTCACTATCAACACTTAATCTTTCATAGAAATGTTTATAATCAATCCCAGATTTAAGTTTTTTATTTAGTGAAAAGTTAATACTTCCGCTATTAACCAAATTTTTCGCAAACATATTAAATGCAGCACTCATAGTAATTCCGAGCTTCTTGCACATTTTTTCCATATCTCTTTTCAACTTCTCTTCTATCCTAAAATTAACTAAAACTGACATAAGCCCTCCTGTAAATACATTGTCTTTACATTGTACTATATAGCAAATTTAATGTCAACAATTAAAAAAATGACACCAGATGGTGCCATTTTAAAGGGTGTCCCTAAATTTCAAATATTATACCCCGTCCCCAAATTTAAAATGCCATATCCAAATAGATATGGCAAATAAATCTTAATATTTTAACCATATCTTCCACCTAAGATTTAAAATCTATGGTGTCAGGATATAGTATTATTATATCATTTTTGTTTTATTATTGCAATATAGTTTTATAA
>JAEEGL012326411.1_pt1 | contig 57265 bp, 51 predicted proteins | sample 9134231 | NCBI WGS metagenome assembly JAEEGL01 (sample SAMN16246548, study PRJNA631951) | gut metagenome | biome: gut microbiome; feature: rumen; material: fiber-attached | host: Bos | place: Iran: Karaj | collected 2018-10
AAATAATAATAAACTTAACAAAGAACCAGTAGAAGTGATTGCACTTTTCGGCTACAAAATGACCCCGTGTCAGCCGCTGACTTTTAGAAGGCGCTATGGGAATGAAGTCGAGGTGACTGAGTTGCTTAGCTCTCGCATTAAATTTGCGGGCCAGGTCACTTATCACATCTTTGATGTACTGGTTGGGCAGAAAAAATATCAGCTCGAGTTCAACTCGGTTGATCTTTCGTGGCATGCCACAGCTGCTTAGTTAGTTTAAAAGTCCCCCTGCGTTCTACAGGGGTGATTTTTATATTAGGCGCGCTCTAAACTTCCGAAAAAATGGTTATGATATAATGAGAACATGGAAGAAAATGATACAACCAACAACCAAGGTAAAATTCTTAATGTGAAAACTTCGAATATTTCGATTGTAAAAAAGTTTTTATTGTGTGCTACGATAATATGCTTATCTTTAAGCGCGCTAATAGGCATTTTTATTATTTTACTCAATCCGAGAGATATTAGTGTTTATAGGATTATCGGAACAACTACAATTTTTGGCATTCTTGCGCTTATTACGACAAATAATGTATTTCGACTAGAAAGTGGCAGTGCGGCGATTAGAAAGATGTCTATTGCTGCTATTATTTCTAATCTTTGTTGGGCAATAATATTATTATGTTTGGTTTGGGGCGTTTTTGATTTTATGTACGAAAAATGTGATTATGTATCATCTTGTCTGCAGGATTATTTTAATTTCATGAAAGTCATACTCAAAATTTTGTCAATTTCGATTACTACTTCAATTAGTTTTTCGATTATTACGAATTTTCTAAGCTTTAGAAGGTATGTTAGTGCAATTAATATTTTGAGTATTACTGGTATTATATGCACTGCTATTATTGCTTTTCGATCGGTTGTCACTACGTTATCTGATAAATATGATTTATTGTTTACAGCAGATGTCGCTTGGCGCTTTTATGCGATTTTGTTGATTATTCTAGTATTTTGTCTTGTCGTAGCTGCTGTACTTTCTAAAGTTCAGGGCAACAAAGAGAAAGAGAAAAAATTGCAGGAGAGTTTGAACGAAAATAAAACTAATGAAGCCGAGCTTAGGGCTCGTCTTGAAAAAGAGATTCGTGCCGAAATCGCTGAAGAGCAAAAAAATAACACCAATCCTGAGCAGGATAGTAGCGCAAATAGTTGAAAAATAGAATGACGAAAATGGTTGAATCGAAAGCTTGGAACTGGGATATCGTAAAAGGGGAACACGAAAAATATTGGCAAGAACCAGCGGTGGAATCTTATTATCTTATCAACAGATGGCTTTCCCAGAACAAGAGTGATTTTTTGGATCTAGGTTGTGGGCTCGGGAGACACACAATCCAATTCGCGAAAGCTGGCTTTTCTACTTCAGGATTTGATTTAAGTGAAACTTCAATCAAAAAAACGAAAGAATATGCCAAGGAATCTGGTGTTCAGGTTGATTTAAAAGTGGGTGATATGCTAGATCTTCCCTATTCTGATAAGAGTTTTGATTGTATTTATTGCCGCAATGTGATTTCCCATACGGATACTGCCGGAATGAAAAGAATTGTTTCTGAGCTTAAAAGAGTATTAAAGAAAGACGGCGAGTGCTATTTAACTTTAGGTTCAAAACAAACTTGGGGATTTCAGCAAAATTGGCCGGTAGTAGATGACAATACTAAAATCCGTGTTGAGGATGGACCAGAAAACGGCATTCCGCATTTTTATGCTGACTATGATTTAATTTTGGAACTATTCAATGATTTTGAAATTGTTAATATTTTTCATATTGAAGATTTCTATACTAAAAACGATAAAACATTTAGCTCTTTTCACTACCATATTCTAATCCGAAAATAGATTTTATAGGGGTGTTTTTTATATCAGGCGCGCTCTAAATTTCCGAAAAATGGTGGGGCTCAATTAACCAGGTTTTAACAGTATATAAAGAAGATGTCCATGAAAGGTTAGTTGATATTTGTAGATTCGATGTTATATTATAATTAATTACAAATAATAACGGCAGAAAACCAAAGATGCAGAACGAAGTCAGAACTTGTAATAAATGCGGAAAGACTAAACCGTTAGATGAATTTGTCTTTGAAAAAAGATCTGGTAATTATCTTAATTCTTGTTTAGAGTGTCATAGGCAATACCACAAAGAATATTATGAGCGTTTGAAGGCTAAAAATGCCAACAAAACAGTTTCCATTGACCCGAATAAGACTAAAAAATGCATTAAGTGCGGAATGGAAAAACCGCTAACCGAGTTTGGAATTGATAAAGCGAACGCCAAGATAGTTAATACATGTAAAGCATGCAAAGCACTCGCAGCGAAACAGCATTATATTGGGAACAAAGATAAAATACTTGCTTATGCCCAAGAATATAGGGAGATTAATAAGGAGAAAATAAATGAATACCAGGCTAATTATCGGCTAGAGAATGCGGAGCAACGCAGAGAATACAGTAGACAATACAATAAGGATCATCAAGCCGAGATTAGCATTAAACGCAAAACTTATAGACGAGAACATCGAGATGAGTTTAGAGAGCGCGATAAAGAGTATGCTCGCACCCATAAAGAGCAAATAGCAAAGCGTTATAAAGAGTGGGCAAAAGACCACTCCGAACAGTTGGCGGAGTACAATAAAAGATACCGAGCCGAGAACGCCGAAATTATTAGTAAAAAACGCCAAGAATACGATAAGAAAAACCGCCCACGAATTAGAGCCTATATTAAGAATAAACGAGAGACGGACCCACTTTTTAAACTAAGCACACAAGTTAGAAACCTAATAAACAAATCACTTAAAAATAGAGGCTATGGTAAAGATACCCACACTTACGAAATTTTAGGTTGTGATTATGAAACTCTATTGGAGCACCTAAAGCAAAGTTGGCTGAATAATTACGGCACAGAATGGGATGGCGAACCCTATCATATAGACCATATCATACCGCTGGCTACGGCTAAAAGCGAGCAAGACGTAAAAGACCTCTGCTATTATAAGAATTTGCAAATGCTAAAACCAAAAGATAACCTGGTTAAAAACAAGAGCTTAGATTGGCGTCTTGATCCGAAAAACAAATAGGGTTTATTGTTGGGGATTTAACCGCAAAAATACAGAGTTAAAATGTGGTTTTTGGCGTATTCTTGTCGCAAAAATGGCATAAAAATATCCCTCTATTTTTACAAGGGATTTAACAGGCATTTACGAATTACGAAATAGTTGAAAACTATTTTATAACCTGAATGGTGGATCTTACTGGGCTCGAACCAGTGACCTTACGAATGTGAATCGTACGCTCTAGCCAACTGAGCTAAAGATCCAGATGTGGTATAATTATACCATGAATTTTGAGAAATTAGAGCAAGAGAAAAAAGAGATAAATGACTTTTTGGCGAAGCCAGAGGCTTATTCTGACCCTGATTTTGCTAATAAATCACGTAGGCTTTCTGAGATTGAAAATATTTTGGAGCTAAATAAGAAACTTGAGCAGTTTTCTGCGAGTTTGAGAGAGGCGAAGTCTTTGATGGATGATCCAGAACTTGGCGAAATGGCACGAGAAGATGTTGAAAGTTTGACTAAGAAAATTGCCGAAACTCAGGCTGAATTAGATGAGTTTTTGATTCCGCGAGATCCAAATGACGATAAGCCGGCAATTCTAGAAATTCGCGCTGGGGCTGGTGGCGATGAAGCTTCCCTTTTCGCGGGTGAGCTTTATCGTATGTATCTAAAATACGGCGAGAACCACGGGCTTAAAGCCGAGCTGATTTCTAAAAATGAAAATGAAGCTGGCGGAATGAAAGAAGTGATTGTAAAATTTACGGGTGATAGGCCTTACGGAAAGCTGAAATTCGAAGGCGGGGTGCACCGTGTCCAACGTGTGCCAGTGACGGAATCGCAAGGAAGAATTCACACTTCGACTGTAACCGTGGCGGCACTTCCTGAGGCAAGCGAAACTGATCTTGAAATTAAACCAGAGGATTTGCGCATCGATATTTATCGTTCGGGCGGGCATGGCGGTCAAGGTGTAAACACGACTGACTCCGCTGTTCGCATTACTCATCTCCCAACAGGTTTGGTTGTGGCGATGCAAGACGAGCGTAGCCAACAGCAAAACCGCGTAAAAGCGATGAATATTTTGAGATCCCGACTTCTCGAAAAGAAGCGTGAAGAAGAAATGAAAAATGCCAGTGAAGCCAGAAAATCTTTGATTGGCACTGGTGATCGTAGCGAGAAAATCCGCACTTATAATTTTCCGCAAGACCGTATTACTGACCACCGAATTCACTATTCGCGCTCGAATATTGTCCAAGCGATGGATGGTGATATTGATGATTTGATTGAGGAGCTAGCAAAAAATGAACGTGAGCTCATGGCTGACGATAGCCAAAAGAAAGATTGACGCGCTTGATGCGGAATTGATTCTTTTAAATACTGTTGGCGAAAAAGATCGTTCATTTTTGACGCTTCATGATGATAGAGAATTAACTGAAGAAGAATTAAAAAAGGCGAACGGATTTTTAGAGAGACGGGCTTCAGGCGAGCCGCTGGCTTATATTCTAGGCTATAAAGAGTTTTATGGGAGAGATTTTTTAGTCGCGAAGGGGGCGCGCTCGCTAGTTCCGAGGATAGAGACGGAAAGTATTATTGAGATGGTAAAAGCTTTAAAGCTTGCACCGAGAAAAATTTTAGACATTGGTACTGGGAGCGGCTGTATCGCAATTACTTTAAAACTAGAAAATGAGGAAGCGGAGGTCCTTGCGAGTGATTATTCGCGAGATGTATTAGAACTCGCAAAAGAGAATGCAAAAAAACTAGCCGCGGATGTGAAGTTTATCCAGTCAGATTTGTTAGATAGTATTGACGGTGATTTTGATTTGATTGTGGCAAATCTTCCATATGTGGATGAGAATTGGGGTTGGCTAGATAAGGAGGCACTTGCTTTTGAACCTAAAGAGGCGCTGTATGCGGAAGATAGCGGTCTTTATCTAGTTAAAAAGTTGATTCTTCAGGCAAAAGGACGGACAAACTATTTAATTTTAGAGTCGGATACTTCACAACAGAATGAAATAATTGAATACGCAAAAGAATTTGGTTTTAGTTTGACTCAAAAAGATGATTTTATAACAGTTTTTGAGACAAAGCCGTGATTATTCTTGGTATGCTTCTAATGTTACGTTGATGGCAATTTCTTCCCCGTTCCTTAGGATGGTAAGTTGAACAGTATCACCAACCATATACTCGCCGATAAGCGAGGATAAGGAGCCGGCCTTACCAATATTGATGCCACTGATGGCGGTAATAATATCTCCGTCTTTAACGCCGGCTTTTTCAGCTGGTGAACCACTAATGATAGCCGAACTTCTTTTTGAATTGTAAACGTATGCGCCAGCGGAAACTGGTAGATTGTTTTCTTTAGCGATATCTGGAGTAATATTGATGTAGCGTATGCCAAGATATGCACGGCTGGTGTCACCGTTTTTAATAATATTGTTAAGCATACCCTTAATGCTTGAGATTGGTATAGCGAAACCAAGGCCTTGGCCATCTGTGGAAACAGCAGTATTAATACCAATAACTTCGCCAGCAGCGTTGACAAGAGGACCGCCAGAATTGCCAGAGTTAATAGCTGCATCGGTTTGAATCATATCGACAAGGTCTTCGGATGAGGAGGCACTACTATCGGTGGCAGTAATAGAACGTCCAACACCGGATATGATTCCCGATGTGACAGTGTTTTGGAATTGACCAAGAGCATTGCCGATAGCGATGACTTGTTGGCCTACACTGATTGTTTTAGAATCACCTAGTTTTACGGTTGGGAGGTCTGAAACGCCGTTAATTTTAAGAAAAGCGGCATCATTCAATGGGTCAGTAGCAACAACGGTAACGTCGTCGTATGTGGTGCCATCATCTAGGATTACAACGCTGGCGCTTGTTCCTTCGACGACGTGTTTATTGGTCAAAATGTAACCATCTGAAGTAATAATCATACCCGTACCAGCCGAAGCGTAAGTGGCGTTTTGACCGAAGTAGTCCATAGAATTAGTTTCCGACACGATTGACACGACGCTTGGTGAAACGGAATTTGCAACATCAGCAATAGAGCCTTCAGTAAAGTTGGCCGAGTTTCCGTCCACTCCGCCATTGGCGACTGTGATTGGGGTGTCAGACTTATTCATTTCTATGATAATTAAAGTTAAACTGGCAATTGATATAAATAATGCAAAGACGGCTATAATGCACAGTGGCAGATTTTTGTGCCCGTGTTTTTTCTTCTCCTCGTGCTTAATAGTTGGTAGAATTTGTTCTACTTTGTTATCTTCCATCCCACTCCTTTTATATATGTGTATTAAACTTTGGATCGCTAAAATTAAGAATAATAATCGTGATAATTAAAATACTGAAAATAGTAGGTATCAAAATATCCTCTGCTTTAAGTTCGCCGTCATGTTTTTCTATGGATTTATAGGTGTGGTCAAAGAAAAAGGCGGCTAGGGTTAGAATGACGGCGGTTTGAGATACGAAGATATTAAGAGGAAAATTGTAAACGATCATCCAATGGTTGCAAAGCCAGGAAATTTCAGCAAAAACCAATCCACAAATTAGAGTAATGAATGTGGATTTTTCGTGCTGATTCTGAATGAGAATGTGACGACTTGCACTATAGCCAATAATGAATTCTGTAAGGATGATAAAAATTGGATTAGCAGTGGCTAACATCATTGATGCAATGTTTGAACCGATAAAAATAGCAAAAAGAGATTGGATTAAAGTGCCTGTGGTTGTCTTTAGCGGTTTGATGAATAATAGCCAGGCAATATAGACAATTGAAAGGATTATATAGAACCAAGTTGCGTAATCTGCGCCGATGTTGTTGATGTAGTAGTAGTAAGCTGAGAGTACTATACCGATTCCGACGACGAAATCAATTAGACTTGATTGAATGTTGGCGAACCAATAACGAGGTCGTACTGCGAAAATGCGCCATTTTGAGATTAGTACGAGTAAAATTCCAAAGAGCGGGCTGTTGCTGACATATGTAAGATAGATGGACCCCGCAGCAAGGAGGATATTTAGAAGAATATGTAAGAATGAACTGAGGGCGTTTCGGCTTTTGCGAATAAAAATAAAATCTGCCATACGTTTGTATTATAGCATAAAAATTACTCGATATGTGCTATAATATTGGTAATGGAAGAGATACAACCAAAATTTTTTCAGAAACATCCTTTGCTTAAAGATGCATTAAGTTTGGTGATTTTTATCTTTTGTGTGGTGGCGGGCACTATGTTCCTTAATGCGTTTGTCTTTCGTTCTTATAATGTTGTGGGCGGTAGTATGGAAAATACTCTGCTCCAAGACGATCGCGTGATAGTTAATCGTTTTGCAGTCAGCTGGTCTCATTTTATAGGCCAAGAATACATACCTGAACGCGGGCAAATCATTGTGTTTGCAAACGGCGCTGCAACTGGCAATCTGACTTGTGATGCTCCTGATGGTATTCAGGATCAGTATATTATCAAGAGGGTAATTGCTTTTCCAGGTGAACGCGTAGTTGTAAAAGATTCAGTGATGACAATTTATAATGAAGAACATCCGGATGGTTTTGTTTATGATGATGAATGGCGTGTAAGCGATGATGATGGTCCGAAGAAAGAAGTGTCGGGTTCGGTTGATTTAGTGGTGCCAGAGGGTGAGCTATTTGTCTCTGGCGATAACCGCGAGGGCCTGAATTCTAAAGATTCTAGAAATGGTCTTGGTACTGTGCCTTATTGTAGAATTGTAGGCCCAGTTGTGGTGCGTATCTTCCCAATTACTCGTTTTAGATTTTTCTAATTTTCTTGAGCTAGAATTTCTCGGACTTCTTTGGTGGAGTGAGTTTCCATAAGTTTGGCTCGAAGGTTTGATGCGCCTGGGAAATTGTTAAGATAAATTTTAAAGAAATGTTTTAGCGGCTCAAAGGAGTGATAGTTCTCTTCACAGGCTTTATCGAAAAGATTAAGATGGAGGTTTAAAAGCTCCATTAATTCTTCCCTGGTCGAGGTATGATTGGTAAAGCAATATGGATTAGCAAAAACGCCACGTCCGATCATGAAACCATCTAAGTCGGGGTATTTTTGGTAGAGTTGTTCAGCTTCTTCACGGGTTTTGATGTCGCCGTTAATAATCAACTTGGTGTTTGGCGCGATTTCGTTTCTTAGTTTAATTATTTCTGGGATGAGTTCATAGTGGGCTGTAACTTTAGACATTTCTTTTCTAGTGCGAAGGTGTACGGTGATGGCAGCGATATCTTGTTTTAAGAGTAGCGTGAGCCAATCTTTGTACTCTTTGAGATAGGTAAATCCGAGCCTAGTTTTAACGGAAACTGGAAGATTTGTGGCTTCTTTGGCGCGTTTAATACATTCTACGGCGAGCTCTGGAGTTTTGATCATGGCGGCGCCACCACCGGCGCGATTAACATGGCGATCCGGGCAGCCCATATTTATATCCACTCCTGAGAAACCCATTTTATCAAGCGCGTGCGCAAGTTCCGAAAAATGATCTGGATTTTTGCCCCAAATTTGAGCGATGATAGGGGGATCTGTAGGGGCTATTTTTAGTCTATCGAGAGCGTCGTGACGTCCTTTTTCAGAGGCAAAGCTAGAAACATTGGTGAACTCAGTATAAAAAAGATCTGGGCGGCCAGCTTTGGCGATAACTTGGCGAAAAATAGCGTCAGTTACGCCTTCCATTGGGGCGAGGATGAGAAACGGTTTTGGTAGGTTTTCCCAGATGTTTTGCATTTTATAATTATAACATAAAAAAGAGGCCCTATAAAGGGGGGCCTCAGCCCTTTACACGACGCCAGCTCCTTTGCAAGTAGGGCAGGCTCTGTTTGGCTCAAAAAGGCCGCCAGTAATCTGTCCTTTGCCGTTGCAAGTCGGGCAAGGTCGTTTGCTGCTTGCACAGTGGGCTGCTGCCTCCTTTTCGGTAAGGCAGGGTTTGCCACAGTGCGGGCAAGCATAGGTCATAAGGTTCACCTCTTTTCTATGATGAATTATCAGAAAAAATTGGAGTGTGACAAGATAATACCAGTTTTTATCATCTTATGCAAGCATGAGTTCAATGAATTCTTTGATGTCTTTATGATTTTTATCGACATCTGGCTCGATGTGGAGTGGCGAATCTTCGTTTAAGAAGTCGAGGTTTTTGATATGGAAGAATACGGAAGATAAAAGTTTTTTGAAGGTTTCGAAGTCTTTGTCGTTATATTCGTAGACTTTATCATAGACTTCGTCGTCTTTATCTGGATTTACGAAGAGGATATGGCCATTTGTGACGGTGTAATTGCGGTAAGTTGGTGACGCATTTAAAAGGAGTTTATAGAAATTGAGTTGGAGCATATAACGGAGAAGAGAGGCATTTCCCCACCAGTTTTTGGTGGAATGATAGACTCCAGTCTTGAAGTCGTAAACTTCAATAGTCTTTTTCTCTTTATCGATTGTGATGTGGTCGATTTTGCCGGTAATAGGGATATCGTTATAAGCGAGATGTTCTGGATAGAAATCGACCTCTGCTTTGCCAGCGCGGATGATTCTTCCGAAAGCTTTAAGTGATATCTCGAGAGCGTGCTTGCCGCGTTCTAATAATTCTTCGATGTCTTCTGGTGGGAGTGGGGTCTTTTTGGCCTTTTCTAGATAGAGGCTGATTGCTTCTTCGTCGCTGATGTTTTCTTTGGTGATTTTCTCGAAGATTTCGTGAATGAGGCTGCCATATTCTAGGCTAATACTGGTTGGCTCGCCTGGGGCTTTTAAGAGGTAGATGTTGTAGAAACTAAGTGGGCCGGCGTAGACAATATCGACAAAAGTAGAGAGGTGAGTGGCGGAGAGTTTAAGATTCTCGACGCGTTTTTCGATGATCGGGCGAAGCTTTGGAGTGAGATTTTGGTATTTGGCGGTCCAGCTGGCACGAAGGTCGGTACATATTTGACTACCTTTAATATCTTCTTTGTGGTTTACTACGAGTTGGTTTGGTAGATATGGGGAGATGAGCTCGTTCTTGTCGTTTAGAAATTCGGAGAGATATTCAAGGTGTTTTGGCGATTTGCCGGAGAAATCTTTGACGGAGCTGGTGATAGTTAGGTTGGTTTTAGCACGAGTTGCGGCGACGAAAAGGAGGCGAATGCGTTCGCTATCGGTGGCGCCGGTGTGGCGGATAAAGGTGAGGTTTTTAGGGAGCGATAGCATATTGTTATTCCCTTTGCCTTTGCCCCAGGCGCTGTCGTCGGCGGCGATAAGGAAGACATGAGAAAACTCAAGACCTTTAGACTTGTGTGCCGAGAGGACTTGAACGGCATCTTCGGCATCTTTGTATGGACTGGTGCTGGTTAGAGGTGTGTTTGCAGCCTCGTAATCGTCAATAAATTCGATGAGGTCTTTTAGCTTTGGAGATTCGACTCTTAGGTGTGCTTTTAGTTTTTCTTTAAGAACGTGGAGGGATTCGTAGAGCTCAAAGTTTAGACCCTCGGAAGAATTTTTGGTGTAGAATTCGAGGAAATCAGATTTAAACTCTAGATTATCTAGCTTGGTGGTGCCGATGATGCAATCCAGGATATATTCTAGAGGTAGATTTAAGGATTTTAGGACGAGCGCAGAGAGGAAGGTGCCAATGTTTTTGAGCTTTTCGTCATCTGATTCCATGAGATAGTCAAGGCCGGATTTGTGGCTTTTTGCGGCGTTTTCAACGGCTTTGATGGCGGTGTAAGTATCGACTTCCCAGAAATCAAAACCAAGGATTTCGAGGAGTAGGTTGGCGGTTGGTTTGCTGTTTGCGGTATTAAAAATAAAGCGGGCGATGGTGAGAATTTGGTGGACATATTCGTTTTCAAAGAGGTTTTCGCGTTTTTCGTAGGCGATGTTGATTTCGGGATGGTTTTTTAAGTATGGCAAAATCGGCGTGATGTATTTGTGCTTTGGCGCGATGATAGCGATTTCGTTTTGTGGTACGCCAGCATTGACTAAGTTGGAGATTTTGTCGGCGATCCAAAAATATTCGGCGTCGGAAGACAAAAACTCATGGCGAGAAATCTGGGATTTTGCTGGATTTTCTAGATGAGAAACGAGGGATTTGTTTAGGTTTAGCTCTGGTTCGGTTTTAATAAAACTGTCGTCTACTTGGTCGATAATTTTGCGAGAAAAATCGAGGATTTCTTGAGTGCTGCGGTAGTTGTGGACGAGATTAATCACCTTGGCTTGGTAGTGATTTTTGAAATTTTTGAGGCTGGAGGCGCTAGCGCCTTGGAATTCAAAAATGGCTTGGTCGTCGTCGCCTACGGCCATGACGATTGGATTTTCGTAGTCTGTGAGCTGCTTGATAATCTCGAATTCTTCTGGGTTGGTGTCCTGAAACTCGTCGAGGAGGATAAACTGATATTTTTCAGAGAGAGTGAGGCGAAAACCGGTATCATTTTTAAGAACGTTGATGGCCTCGTGAATCATATCGGCAAAGTCAAAGAGATTGTTTTCCTCGAGATATTTTTGATAAATTGCCATGATGTGAGAAAGCGAGAGGAGTTTTTTATTGGCGATGCGGTCTTTCAAGCGATAGTTTTTGTTATTGTCTTTTTCAAAATAAGAATCTTTCCAAGCCGATAGCGGCCTGATTGAGTTTGTAGCTTTAGCTTCGTCCAAAGCTTTCTCTAGATCTTTGGCAATGTCGCCGATATTTCTTGGGACATTATTTACAATAAAGTCGTTTTTGGTGTGATTTTTTAGAACTTCGAAGATTGGTTCGTAGACTTCTTTTAGATTTGGCTCAAAAACGCGCGGAGTGAGATTAACGAGAAATTCGGAGATGACTCTACTTAAGACTTCGCTATCCTCGAGGTTTTTCTCGGCGACTTTAGCTAGGTCTTCGGCGGTGAGGCCAGCGGATTTGGCGGAATTAATGGTGTCAGCGATGTCGGCGGCGCCGTCGCCTCTTAAAATATCAGAAGGATCGAGTGTGCTTTGAATGTTTTTGATGATTTTAAACTTGGTGACGTCATCGATTGGCTCGTCGAAGCGGCGGTTGATTTTTTCGGAATAATTATTGTAAGCGGCGAGAATTTCGCGACCAAAGGCGTGATAGGTGTTGATATTAACTTTTACCGCGTCTTTACCGATGATAGAATTTAAGCGTTCACGCATGTTGGCGGCGCCAGATTCGGTAAAGGTGATACAGAGGATATTTTCGGGATTGGTATCGGTATTTTCTAGGATGTAGGCGACTTTTTTTGACAGCAGCTGAGTTTTGCCGGTACCCGGACCAGCGAGGACGAGAAGTGGGCCCTCAAGATATTCAACAGCTTTTCTTTGTTCTTCGTTTAACTCAATTCCCATGCCAATATTATAGCATTTTCGGGGCTAGGCTACGCGCCGAAGATAATTATTTTAGATCATCAAAAACGCCGTTGTCGCCTAGTGGGAAGATTAAGTTTAGACAATAGCTTGCAATGACGATAAAAATAAGGAATAAAATACATATTAAGTAGGAAATGCCTTGCGCGTTTTTTTCGTATAGTTTTTTGGGGTTACTTTTTTTATAATAAACTGATCGTTTTTGTCCTTCGTAATGAATGCCATCCCAGCTGCCGCTCACAAATTCCCTATGGTGATATTTCTTCCCGTTTACTTCGTATTCCCATTTCATATATGTTTGTGTTCTATCATAGTCAACGGTCATTTTGACCAGAGTTTCTTCTGTTACGGCATAATGTTTTTCTTTGTATGCATCTCTTTGTTTATGATATTTTCCAGTAGAAGCAAAAATAATTGTTAGTATGCCAGATATTACAGTCAATATACATATCCAAATAACCATAACAATATTTTATCACAAAGTTAGTTTTATCTTGGGTGCGTAAGGTAGTTCCGGAAATTATTCGACTTTGAGGATTTTGCCGGTGCCGTATTCTAGGTGGAGGAGACGTTGGTTGCGGGAGCCACGGAACTTGAGGGTGAGGTCGCGTTCGGCAAGGATAAAGCGGCCGTCGATGAGAGCGTCGAGAGATTTTAAGAATTCCCAAGCGGCACCGCCGTAATCTTTGATTTCTTCATAGGTGAAGCCGGAAAAAGACCAAACGTTCCAGCCGAGCTCGTTACGGCAGAAATCGGCGATTTCTTTGCAAGCTTCGGGCTGAACGAATGGTTCGCCGCCACAGAAAGTGATGCCAGACTGACCTTTGAAAGTCTTTAATTCTTTTTTAATTTCTTCTACGTCTATTAGTACGCCGGCATTAAAATCCCAGGTTTCTGGATTTTGACAGCCTGGGCAGTGATTTGGACAACCTTGTGTCCAAAGCACTGCGCGGAGGCCGTAGCCGTTAACTATATTGTCGTGTTCTAGTGGTCCTGATAGACGAATTTGCATTTTAATCCTTTAGCTTTTGCCTAGAGCTTTTTTCTGAGTTCTTTTAGCTTTTTCGCGAGCGGATTTTTCTTCTTTGTTGTAGACGCCGGCGAGATTGTGTTTGACGCGGGCTTTTTCCTCGGCTTTTTTAGCGTCGTTCCAGCGATCTAGAGTACCAACAAGGTAGCCAGTGATGCGGCGAAGACGTTCGAATGGAATATCTCCTTCTAGACGGCCACAGGATGGACAGCGATCGCCAGCGATGATACCGGTGAAACCACAAACAGGGTCGCTGTCGACTGGATGGTTGACAGAACCGTAGCCGATGCCGCAATCGTGCATCTTGCGGATGACGGCTTCGAAGGCTTCGATGTTGTTGGTTGGGTCGCCATCGAGCTCAATGTAGGTAATGTGGCCAGCGTTACAGAGGTTGTGATATGGGGCTTCGATCTCGATTTTTTCGAAGGCGGAGATTGGATAATATACAGGCACGTGGAAGGAGTTGGTGTAGAATTCCCTGTCGGTGACACCTTTGATTTTGCCGTATTCTTTGCGATCCATTCTAGTGAAGCGGCCAGCAAGACCTTCGGCTGGAGTGGCGAGAAGCGAGAAGTTGAGTTTGTATTTCTTGCAGTATTCATCGCATTTTTCACGCATGTGGGAGACGATATCAAGGCCGAGTTCGCGGGCGGTTTCGTCTTCGCCGTGGTGTTTGCCAGTCATGGCAACGAGAGTTTCGGCGAGGCCGATGAAACCAATGGAAAGGGTACCGTGTTTGATAACGTCGCGGAGCGTGTCATTTGGCCCAAGTTTTTCGGAACCAAACCAGTTGCCTTGGCCCATCAAGAATGGGAAGTTGCGGACGTGTTGGTTGGCTTGGAATTCAAAGCGGTCTAGGAGCTCGTCTTTGATGAGGTCCATGACGCGATCTAGGTCTTTGTAGAAGGCCTGCCAGTCGGCTTCGCGGCGTTCTTTCAAGGCGATACCGTGTTTGATACCGAGACGGACGAGGTTAAGCGTGGTAAAGCTGAGGTTGCCACGGCCGGTGACGATACCATCGGATTCTGGGAAGACGCTAGCAAAGACGCGAGTGCGGCAGCCCATGGTGGCAATTTCGGTGCGGTAGTCACCTGGTTTGTAATATTTGAGGTTGTATGGAGCGTCGATAAAGCAGAAGTTTGGGAAGAGACGCTTGGCAGAAACTTCCATTGAGCGTTTGAAGAGATCGTAGTTTGGATCTTTTGGATTATAGTTGATCCCCTCTTTAACTTTAAAGATAGAGATTGGGAAGATTGGAGTTTCGCCGTGACCTAGACCAGCGTCGGTGGCTTCAAGGAGAGCTTTGCTAACGAGGCGGCCAGCTGGAGTAGTGTCGGTACCGAAGTTGATTGAAGTGAATGGAACCTGGGCGCCAGCACGGGAGTGCATGGTGTTGAGGTTGTGGACAAAGCCTTCCATGGCTTGCATGGTTTGGCGTTCGGTGTCTTTGACGGAAGCCGCGATAACTGATTTTGGCACTTTGGCCTTGATTAATTTTTTATCGTCGCCAAGTTCGATGTCATCAGCGATTTTGGCAGTGATTTTTTTATCGGTAAACTCATTGTATTTTTCTAGGTTGGATTTGAGGGCTTTGCGGAAAGTTTTGTTGACGCCTGGAGCCATGGCGTAGTCGAAGTTAGGGATGGATTGACCACCGTGTTGTTCGTTTTGGTTAGCTTGGAGCATGATAGCTGCAAGTGCCGCATAAGAACCAATGGAATTTGGGGTGCGAAGATGGCCGTGACCAGTATTGAAGCCGCCGTTTTCGAATAGAACAAATGGATCGGATTGGCAACAAGTCAAAGTGCCGGTGGCATAGAAATCGAGGTCGTGGATGTGGATGTCACCGTTGTCATGAGCATAGGCAATGTCTGGGCGAAGCAGGACTTCTTTAGCGAAGACTTTAGAGCCTTCGGCGCCGAATTGGAGCATTTTACCCATGGCAGAGTTGCCATCGACGTTAGCGTTGCCGCGTTTGACATCTGAATCTTCGGAAGCGTCAGAAATGGAAATGGTACGATAAATCTTCATGAGATCGCTTTTAGCTTCGCGGGCTTGGTTGCGTTCTTGACGATAGGTGATGTAGGCTTTGGCAGTCTTCTTGAAAGCCGATTCCATTAAGACTTGTTCGACGACATCTTGGATTTGCTCGACGGATGGAGTGCGCTTGGTTACGGTTTCGTTTAAGCGTTTAACAACTTTGTCTGCGAGCGATTTTGCGCGTTCTGCTTTAAATTCGCCAGTGGCGACGCCGGCTTTTTCAATCGCATCAGCAATTTTTTCAGGTTTAAAATCTACTATTTTTCCGTCGCGTTTGACGATTTTTTTGAACATAAAAAATGACCTCCTTTAATTTGCACCTTATATTTTTTGTTTTATTGATTTTCTATGACTCTATATGTAGTGTCTGGGACTATTTTATGACACTAAATATGTGGTGTCAATAGGATTTTGCTTATTTTTATTGTAATATTTACAACGATTTTACAGAGGTGGTATCTGAATAATAAAATGCTAGTGTTTGAACTTTTTATGTAGTTCTACTGTGACAAATGGAATGATGAATGAGATTAATATGACTATAACAAGTGGTAATACGGGAACGCTTGTAACATGAAGCAATAATCCGAGTGGGCCAAAAACTGCCAAGCTTTGAAGAATGATTGCTAAAATGAGAGATATGATAAAGCTAGGGTTTCTGACTTTCAGTCTTGAGATAGCGGATTCGTGGATACCACGGACTGTGAAAGCATTGGTCCATTGCATAACCACAAGCGCTACGAACGCGAGCGTATTAGATTGTTCGTGGGTTAGGAACTGACTAGAAATGTAGTATGTGCTAAGCGTGATAGTAGCCATAGTGATGGCAATGATTACCATGCGTCTAATGAGGTAGCCGGATAGAATTGGGGCATCTTTTGGTTCTGGCTTACGTTTTAAATAATGCTTTTCGGATGGCTCGAGTCCGATCGGTATAACCATTAGTGAATCTGTGACTAGGTTGATCCAAAGAATCTGTACTGGATAGAGGAGTTGTTCTCCGCCAAAGATCAGCGCGCCAACCATGGTCAGGATTTCTCCGGCATTGGTAGCAAGTAAATATACGAGCATGCGTCGAATGTTGGCTAAAATGATACGTCCTTCATGCATGGCCTCGATGATGTTTTTGAAGTTGTTATCTAGAAGCACAATATCGCCGGCGTCTTGGACAATGGCTGGGCCATCACCCATAGCGATACCGACGTGGGCATTAGTGAGAGCTGGAACGTCATTGACGCCGTCGCCAGTCATGGCAACGATTTCGTTTTTCTTGATTGCGGTTAAAATTCTAAACTTATCTTCTGGTGTGACTCTTGCAAAAACCATAGTTTTTTTAACAATCTCCTCGAGGTCTTCATCTGGCATATTACCCATTCTTGAACAGTCAAATACTTGAGAAAAGTTGTTGGCCAGCCCTAGCTTTTTGCCGATAGCAAAGGCGGTTTGGGCATGATCGCCCGTTACCATTTTAACTTTAATACCGGCAGTGGCGGCTTGTTTGATTGCAGGGATGGCTTCGGTGCGGACCGAATCTGCAATGCCGATCAGGCCTCTGAAAGAAAAAACATCACTTTTATTTAGGCGGTTCAATTCATTAATTTCATGTTCGAGTTTGGTAGTGGCGATAGCGATGACTTTATAGCCAGCATCACTCAATTCCTCTAGTTTAGCTTCAGCTGCTTCTCTATTCTTATCACTAAGTTTACACTTTGCAAAAACCGTTTCTGGAGCGCCCTTGATTACTAAATGCAGTACACCAGTTTTTGTCTCATATAGATTGCCGGAAATTTTCAAGGATTGATCGAACGCGTATGTGTGAACTGGACCGGTATCCGCAAGATAGGATTTGTGTTTTTTGACGTAGTCTCTAATGGCAGTGTCTAGAGGATCGGTAGTTTCGGTTGCTGGTAAAGCGGATTCGGCGATAGTTTTAACAAAGTCTTTATCTTCGTCTTTGATTGACCAGATTTCTTGTAAGGATAATTTGTTTTCTGTGAGCGTGCCGGTTTTGTCGGATGCAATCGTGGTGACGATGCCAATAGACTGAATGGCGCGCATCTCTTTAATGAGAGCGTGTTTTTTAGCCATGCGACGTGCGCCAAATGCTAGAACGATAGAGATGGCAACTGGCAAGCCTTCTGGTACTGCAGATACGATCATCGCGAGCGTAAATTCGGTTGCGAGGAAAAAGTTGATGCCGTTTACGAGCTGAACTATTAGAATAATTACGGCTAGCGATACTACAGCGATGGCGATTTTAACGATAAACTTATTGATTTTATCTTGAATTGGGCTAGATGATTCGGCAGACGAAGCAAGTGAGGCGATTTGGCCATATTCGGTGTTATTGCCGGTGGCGGTGACCAGCATTTTGCCGTTGCCAGTGAGGATGAATGAGCCAGAAAAAAGGATATTCCTTTGCTCATATACTTTTTTGCTGCCAGAAATGGCTTTGGCGTCTTTAGCTATGGCGTCAGATTCGCCGGTGAGCATGGATTCGTTGGTGAGAAGGCCGGATTCTTCAATGATGCGACCATCGGCTGGGACACGGTCGCCTTCTTTGAAGATGACAATGTCTCCTGGGACAAGTTCTTCGGTGCTGATTTCGACCTCTTCTTTATTTCTAAGTACGGTGATTTGATGCACGGTCTTTGCATGTAAACTTCTTAAAACGCGTTCGGTAGAAAAATCTTGAATGTAGTAGATGGTAGCGTTTACGGCGATGATAATTGCGATAATGATAACCTCGGCCCAGTCTTGTTGGATGGCTGACAGAATCATGGCCGAAATTAGAATAATCATGAAAACATCAATGAATGGTTCGAGGATTTTTTTCCAGAGTGGAGTACTCTTAATATCAAGGATGTTTTTACCGTATTTTTTTTGGCGTCTTTTGACCTCGGCGTCTAGTAGGCCGGTGTCAGGGTTAGTTCTGAGACGCTCCAAGCTCTCTTTAACGGTTTGGTTATAGAAATTAAGCATATACATTTAGTATAGCTGATTTTTTGGATAATTTAAAGGGGCGAAAAGAGTAAAATATTTGATTTTTTATATTTTATGTTGTATAATAGAATTATAAATCTATTTTGTACTTTAGGAGTGATACGGGTGAAGCATTTTATTCGATTTTTGATGTTGCTGGTAATACTACTTGCGATCTTTGTTGCTTTTCAAGATAGGATAGTTTTTAACTCAGAAGAACTATATTATTCTTGGAAAGAAAACAAAACATTGCAAGTTGGTAATCGAAATTATGAAGATGATTTACAGAACGATAAGTATTGGAATGGCAGAACATTTCTACTCGATGTTTATGCTACAGATCTTGGTTATATTCCGGCAGTCAAAAGATTCGAACCTCAACTTATGAATGGCGAGAAATTAACTATTTGGCGTTGCGGAAAAAGAAAGTTTTCGGTCGATAACAAGAAAAACACATTTATTGACGTAGTTGGAGATGAGTGGGAAGAGCTTATAACCACAACTGAATATGTTGATGATGGTTTTTCAATCAGGCTTGGCGATGTAGTGCTTAATGATGTTGATGAAGAAACTGTTATATATGCCGTTTCGACAATTTTAAACCTCAGAAAAAATGATTCTTTGCGCAGCGCTTCCGATGGTGTTCGCTGTGACCTTGAAGATTATCACACCAGCAGAAAGGGCGTCTTAGGCTAGACGCTCTTTTTTCATGCTTTTACACGGTTGTAGTGCGATTTCTAATATCGTTGTAGATGATGGCGTACTCTGTTATGACGGTTTCTGAATCAACCGCGACGTTATTACCAGAATCTATATAGGTTTTCTTAGTATAGTCATTGTCGTCTGTGAAATCATATCTGGTAGATGGGTCATATTCGGCGATGTAGTTTAGATACTTCATTGTTTCTAGAGCAATAATAACATTCTCCTTTGTTAAACCAGATTGTCGTGCAAGAACCCCTTCATAGGAATTATCTAGAGGGTGATTACTATAATATTCTTCTAGATATGCAACTTCGGATGAAGTATACTCTGGGTCGATAGACTCCATTAGGCGCTGGTCTTCAAGGAAGCGTTGATAATATTCGCCTTCTTCTGACCAGCTTGGAGTAGCAGAAGTGACTCCATTCCCATAATCGGCTCCCCCTGATGTATTACCCGCTACGCACGTTTCTCCCGTGATCCAGCCAATATTCCTTGCTACGTTAGTGTTTTGGATTACATCTAATGCATCGCCTATGATAGGGATTGCACCAATACCGGAATTAGCTATCGTATTTGCGGCTTCAGAATCTGTTTCTACTGTGCCAACTTGGAAGTCATTTGAGATGTTCTGATCGGCAAAGCCAAAAGTTGATGAACGTTCGCTACAGTATTTAACGTATTTTGATAAATTAGACCCTTCTTTTATTTTTGGCGCTCCACTTGAGGTTTGGCCATCAAAGTTTTCGCCACCATCAAGATTTGCTACTCGGTCGATGATGTCGATAGGGTTTTCTTCTATGGTTTTACTTTTTACATCTGTTACAATATACGGGTTGCAGTATGCGTCGCCTACAGCTCCGATAGATTCTAGGTATGGGCAATTGCCAGTTCCTTCGATCATTTTCGCAGCTGTAACTGCAGATGCAGAAGGAAGTATAGAATTTAGAGAACTCTTTGTAATATTTCCGAGAGTCGTTAATAAGCCGGAGGCTGTGTAGCTAGTGGTATAGAATGAAGCAAATTTTGTGAGTAGCGAACCTAAGAAAGTGTATTGAGATGTCGCATCAAAAGGACTACGGTTGGCGCGTTCGTATTCGGCATTATCAGCGATTACTTTTTCATGTTCAATTGAATAAGCTAAGAGCCCGCTTTTATTTGTTAATGAACCTCCTCCAGATCTATGATTGCTCCCCATATACATATTTGCGCCAGAAACAAGTGCATTGCCAAGATCCTCTCCAGCTAGGTTGCTAATCAAATCCCTGGTTAGCATAGCAGCTAGCTTTGGCACGATTAGCTTTATTGCAACTGTTACAGCGGCTCCTATTGCTATACTTGTAGCAATACTTACACCAACATCCTTGATTAAAGAAGTTCCCATTGACAATATAGCTTCCACGACTGATATTACGGCGCTTGCTGCTGCGGTTGCGATTTTAGCGATAGTACAAGTCACAAATGATACTGCTCCAACTCCAAGTTTTTTTAGTATTCCATCGAAACTTCCTGAAATATTGAACGATTGGACACTCGGGTCGTTTTGGTTTACTGCCGTATTGCCATATAAAGCAGCAATTCCCGCAGATTGCATAGCCGATACATTTTCTCTTGTAGTATATTCTTCTATATCATGACTTTCATCATCTTCTCTAACACTATCTACGGTGATTCCGTCTTCGTCGGTGACTCTCCAGCTTTTTGTATCAGCGGTAGTCACTAGAGATTCCGATAAGACGTGGATTGGAGAATCAACACCTTCTCCGTATTGTGTTTTTTGAATGGCTTCAGTAAAACTCGATATTAATTTGACAACTTGTAAACCTTCAGCCGCTGCAGCTAGGATGCTAATTGAACCAATAACACCTGCGACTGCGCATACGACGTTTGCTGTCATTTGTGCTACATTAGCTGCGCCAGAGGCTTTGGCTGCCTTGGCTGATTTTGCTACTTTATTAGCCTCTGCTTTAACGTCATCAACGTCCATCCCAGCCTTTACCTTTGACTCTTCGCCTGGGACCTCGCTAATTTCTCCGGTTTTTGTCCCGTCATCGTTCGTTTTCGATTCGATATCCCCTACTTTCGCCCTCCCAGATACTTCGTCTGCACCTTTACTCATATCTGATTTTGCGACATCTAGCTCTGCCGCTTTCGCAGACTTAGTATTTCCTGCCTCCTCTGCTTCCACCCTTTCTCGGAAGTTTTTGAAGTGGTTTCGCGAGGTGTCTATTCTATTTATGAACCGAAGTGTAAGGTTATCAAACCAGGCTCCAACAGAACCTTTCCAGGTACGAGATGCTTTATTGTAAGCATTTCTAAAATCGGCCAGTTTTGAATATGCCTCATCAAAACTTATGGATTTACCAAATTTTTCGCCATCCAGTTCAAACCCATCACCAATTTTTGAGGCTAAACTGTCGTCTGGAGCTATAAGCGTTCTTGTTGGTGAACCATCATCTAATGCTAAATATGTTTTGCCGCCTATCTCGACTTCTTCTATTCCTTGGGCTTTTAACTTAGCACTTTGTTTAGACGTTATTTTAAATTTATGTTTTCCAAAGAATGTCGTATGTATACAATCTTTTGTTAAACCGCCGTTTGTTTGATACCTAAAGAAACTTCTTGATCTTAAGGAAGTACTAACCCCCATTGAGTCGAAGTTACCAATGAACTGCGAAACTAAGCTAAATGGCATGAGACTTTGGCCACCAAGCATAAGGCCGCCAACGCCCATAAACAGTGCGATAATGGCACCAATTGGGCCACCTTTTTTAAGTTTGCCTTTAAGACCGCCTTTTTTGCCTCCGGCTTTGGCTCCACGCACATTATTTATGAAACTTCCGCCAGCTTCGGCGCCTAGAACACTTGCTGCTCCCGCGCCAGTTTTAGCAATTGGACTAGCTACAGCGCTTTTTTCGGCATCGCCTAGGTTTCTGCTTGCGTCCTCTGCTTTTTCGGCTTTTTTTGATCTTTTTGGTTTTGATGTTTTATAAAAATCAGAATCGCCATAGGCGTTATCTTCTTCTGACCCAAAAAGGCCATAAGAGCGTTCATCTTCTGGCTGAAATAAGCCATACCTCTCTTCTTCGGAATCTCCCTTATTACGACCAAATGCCATATTGGTCTTATTTTATATCATGTGGCCAAAAAACACAAGCATATTGACTTTTCTGGATATTTGTGCTCATAATGAGATTATGAGTCGCCAAAACAAACATTCTAAAAATCAGATCTATGAACCAAAAAGGTGTTGGGTTGGTGAGATTCAAAAGATCTGCTATGCCTCAAAAGAAGAAGCTGAAGTGGCGGCTAAAGTTACTGAATATGATCATGGTGCTAAAAATCTTGGCGTTTATAAATGCGAGTATGGTGATCATTGGCATTTGAGTTCGAAGTAGTTTTTTTCATGATGCCACTATCGGGAGCCTTTACAGGCAATTTTTTATTGTATTTGGTTTTATTTTTGATAAGTATTGTTTGTGGTTCTCCACGTTCTCCTGTGTTTGAAAATGGTATTAATGAAATTGTATTATCGATATTTTTGTTTAAATCTGTGATGGTAAAATGATTTTCGGTTAACTTGCCAAGGAACGCATCATTTAGGATTAGATATACATTCTCTTCTTCCGATTTTGAAAAATCAATTGTGATTGAGTTTTCGTTTTCAGCATAATTGATTATTTTTGTTTCTGTTTCTACTTCATCTATTTTACTTAAGACATCGAGTTTGGCAGACATGGTGCCAATTAAACCATTTTTGTCTGTAATTCTAACTTGGATATATCCTGAAACTGGTTCGAAGTAAACTTTGTTGATGGTGGGGTTAACTGTGGTTGTTTCAAAAACACCGTCACAGTCTAAATCCCATTCGTATTTCGTAATATTCGACGAGGCAATTGAGCTGCTTGCATCAAAGAGCAGTTCTTCCCCTACGAGAGCACTGTATTCCGGATTGGAAAGAATTGCAGTCGGTCTTTCGATAATGCTATCTGTAGATAAACTGAGCTCTCCAGTAACATCGTATACTTTGCCTCCAGTAGATTCGGCTAGACTATGATATTCTTCGGCTGTTTCTGGTGTTGTGATGATATAGAAATTTACTGGATCAATTTCTAGACTACGTCTTACGACTTGGTGAAAACTAACTTTATCTATGTCGATTGGATGATAACCAGCATCTGTTAGAAGTACAACAGTTTTTACGGCCCCAAGCTTCCATTTTTCGGTGTCTAATACTTTTAGTGATGCCGACATTGCCGATTCTAATTCGTCGCCACCGCCAGAAACGGTGATGGAATCCAGTTCTTCTTTGAATGTGTCTAAGGTGCACGTTTCAAATCCGCAATGCCTAATTGGATCGAACGGATCGGAAAGATCCCGATATTCGTATAATGCGATGCGGCCGTCCATATCTATGGCTTCCTTAGCTAGTCTTAGAGCCTCAGATTTGTATTTTTCGATTAAGCCAGACATTGAGCCAGTTGAATCTATCAAGATTGCTACATCGTGCGTTGATAGATTGACCTCGACTTTTGGTATTTTATCTGGAAAATGATCAGAAAGCTTATTATTAATTACTTTTGCTAATTTGTCATATATACCGTCTGATACGTAAGAGACGTGGCTTTTTAATGGCTGGAGGATTGAAATATATTTGCTACAAATTATGTCGTGATAATTACACCAAGCACCTAGTTTGTCGATATAGTTATTTGGTTGATACGGATCATTTTTCCCCAATATTCCTTCATATGCTTTGCAGTCTGGCACGTAAGCACGGTAATTAGATAAGTTTTTACCGCGGCAAGCGTCTGGATTTGATCCAGAACCTTCTGGTAAGTACAGTTTTGGGTCCCCTAAAGTGGCGGCGTAAATTATTTTGGAAGAATCTATTGTCTTGATGGCGTTAGACACTACAAGGCCGCCCTGTGAATATCCAGAAATTACATATTTAGTTGATTTGCAGTTAGAACTTGTAGCATTGATATAAGAAGTCAACTCTTCCGTTCCTGTTTTTACACTATCGCCAAACGCATAAGATTCTCCTGCGCTCACATAAGCACCTATACTGTTGATAACTTCAGACAACGAATTAAACCCGATTGCCGTAGCGGGATACTGGTGACCATTCTGTGGCGAGCTGCCTAGTTCGTAAAAACTGTATTTTATACTTTTACCGCTGATGTTCTCTTCGATTTTGTTTTTAAATTCTTGATAATTTTTATCATTTAATGATTCGCCTGAACCTCTTGCGAATACAAAAGCCACGTCTTTACATTCATCCTTTGAAATAGTTTGGCTGTTTTGAACGTTTAGTAATAGCAGCGGCAAAAGTAGCAAGCTGTATTTGATTTTATTAAGATATTCCATATTTTCCCTTAATTAGTTTTGGTGGCAGTTTAGAAAAAGCCTTTAAAAACTACAACCTTAAGCGTAATTAACTTGTGATTTGATTTTTGATTTGTTTTAAGGTAGGATATAAAAAAGAGGCGAAAAAGATGACAAAACAGCTTGAATGGGATCAATATTTTATGGACATTGCCGATGAAGTGGCAAAAAAATCTAAGGACCCCTCCTCACAAAATGGGTGTGTGATTGTAGATTCTAGGCATCGTCCGGTATCTTTTGGTTATAATGGTACGATTCAAGGTGCGGATGAAACTAAGCTGACACTGTCTGAACGTCCAATGAAATATTATTTTGCTATTCATTCCGAGATGAATGCGGTGTTGTTTGCACAGCGAGATTTGACCGGTTGTACTTTATATAATCGTATTGCAACATGTGAAAACTGTTTGAAATATTGTTTGCAAGCAGGAATTAAAAGGTTCGTATATAAGGAACTTCGTGTTGCTTCTTATAATAAAACTACTAAAACTATGACAAATGTCGACACCGATGAGGCTGTAATCAGGCTTCTTGCTGCAATGCCTGAAGTTGAAACTTTAAATATTACTAACGGGAAAACTTATACCCAGGATATACTGGATTCTTATGATAAGAATTCTGAAGAGTACAATCGCTTAGCCAAGTGGATTTAGTTTATTGATTTTGCGCTTCATTTTGTGATTGATGCAAATATAGGAAGATAGGTAAGGTACCAACTCTGGTATCTTTGGCGGTTTCACTCCACTGACTATCGCCAGTATACATACCACCTTTATATAGATTTGTCCCTGTATAAACATATGAAGAATTTGTGTCGTGATAATCCCTGGCGCCTGTTCCGTTGAAAGTTTCGGTGAACATAGCGATGCTAGATAATGTTGATAAATCGTTTTTAAGATTAAATCTCTTAGTATTATATTTAAACTGTGAAATTTCCCTCTTAATTGCATCGATAGCTGCCGGTGCAAAGTCTTCGAAATAGATTCCTTTTGGCACAAGTGTGGTGGTTTGCCCTAGTTTTTGGCCATTATGAAGATAGGTGCTGAAATTGCAACCCGACTCTCTGTAGTGGATAGCACAGATCGTTTCTGGAAGAATATTTAATCCAGTTTCTTCTTTGACTGTATTGGCAATTTCTTTGTAGGTTTCGATATGCTTTTCGTAGATGTTTTTAACTTCTTCAAGTTGTTTTTTCATGGAATCGGTAAGCTCTAGTTTTACGTTCATGTCCATTTCTACTGTATCGTCTGGGTTTTGGATGTTTTCAGCTGTTGTTCCACTTGCTTCTGTTCCATTTTCGGTAGTGGTTTCGGTTTTTGTACTTTCTTCTTTTGTCGTTTCTTCTTTTGTGGTGCTTGTCTCAGGTATAGTAACTTCGTTTGTTTCTTCATTGAATGAGAAAGGCGTTTCTTGTTTTGGTTCGTCTACGATGTTTTCTATACTGTTGCCGTTGGTTGGTTCGGCAGCATACGTTTTTTTATTGCCTTTTTTGGCGCTAGCAACTGTCGTGACTGTAGCTGCAACGAGTAGTGCCGCAATGACCTTTTGTCCTATTCGCTTGCGTCTATTCTTAATTTCGCGTGCTTTTTCTGAAAGATTATCCGTTTCTTTTTTAGCTTCCTGTTGTTGATGATGGTGAACTTTAGTTTTTTCTATTGGAGAAAAACTTTTTTCGGATTTCGTGAAATCTTCATCTGTAAAATGCAGTGTTGAAGGTTGAATTTTTGGGATTTCGAGATTTGTAGTTGAGCTAGAATGCTTAGAGTTTGGAATTGATGGCGGAGAGAATCGTTTAGTTGGTTGGTCGATTTTTTCGTCTGGTGAATTTTTTTCTGATTTAAAGTGTGGAATTTCAATGGAACCTTGAGTTTTGGGTTGACTATTTGGTAGTGGCCCAAGTGTCAGATTTTTGTTGTTTGCGGGAGAATCGTAACGCGGGTCTATTTTATCAAATTCTCGTTCTATCTCTCTCGTTATTCTTTTGATTTCTGCTTCTACGTCAATAGATTCCCATTCATTGGGAGATTGTTCATTATTTGTAGAACCGATTTTTTCTGGTAAACCCATAATACTTATTGTAAATTTTTTTTGCTATTTTTACCAGACGATTTTTGCTTTTCCCCATTTTTCGAGCTGTTCATTGGTTTTAGAAAAGTGTTTACAACCAAAAAATCCACTGTAGGCGGAGAGTGGTGATGGATGGGCAGCTTCTAGAACAAGATGTTTAGATTGGTCTATGAGTGATTTTTTACTTCTAGCGTCTCTGCCCCAAAGCAGAAATACTAAGTGATCTTTAGTTTCGTTAAGATACTTAATAGTTGCTTCGGTAAAGGTTTCCCAACCGTGGTTTCGGTGTGAACCGGCTTTGTGGGCTTCTACTGTGAGGACATTGTTCAAAAGTAAAACTCCTTGATCTTGCCAGTTTTTGAGATAACCAGTTTTATTGGTGTGATGACCTATATCACTATCGATTTCTTTATAAATGTTAACTAAAGATGGAGGGATGGGCTCGGAATTTGGCACAGAGAATGCTAAGCCGTGAGCGGCGCCAGGTGTGTGATATGGATCTTGGCCGAGAATTACGACTTTTACATCATCTAGATTAGTTGTAAAAGCAGAAAAAACCTGAGTTTTCTTTGGGAAAATAGTTTTATTTGCGTATTCTTCAGATAAAAATTTAGATAATTCCTGAAAATAAGGTTTTCCAAATTCTGATTCTAAAAAAGGTTTCCAACTTTCGTGCATAGAATTATTATAGCATTGAAAAAAGAGTCGACCTTAATCGACTCTGGTGTTTTTGAGGATCTTGATTGAATTTTTGAATAATCTGTTTCTGCTCGGGCTTAAATCATTTGCTATGAGCGTCTCAAACATTTTGATTCTTTTTTGCCGGTAGACTTCGCGGTATTCTACGGGCATTTGTTCCATCAGCATGATATCGATTGCGCCGCAGCGATCCTCTTCGTTTTTTACCTTAGGTGCAAGGTTTTTATAACATCCCATACAAATGCATTCATGAGCTCCAGCATAATATGCATAAAGCTCATCTGCTTTTTTATCTACTGTGGCTATTCCTTTACTATTGAATCTAACGAGTGTATCAGTGTTGCATGGTGCCACTTTAGAGAAATCTTCTCTTTTGATACGGAATGGTATTAATGTCCCTTTGACAGAGATATAGTATTTTCTCAAAGTAATCCCCCCTTATATAAGATTTAACTATATCTTTATCATTATAGCACAAAAGAGTAAAAAAGTCAATATCTGTCTAGTTTTTGAGTTTTTGACGAAGAATTTCCTGGGCAGATGATGGGTTGGCTTTTCCTTGTGATGCTTTCATAACTTGGCCTACGAGGAAACCAATTACTTTCTCTTGTCCGGCCTTGAAATCTTCTTGAGCCTGTTTGGTGGCTGGATTGGCTAAGACCCCATCGACGATTTTCTCGAGCGCGCTAAGATCGTTTTCTTGAAGGAGATTTAGCTCTTTAGCGATGTCACGAGCGGTTTTTTGTTTCATGTCTGGATCGAAGAATCGTAAGAAAACTTCTTTTGATGCGGTTGATGATAGCTCTTTCTTCTCGGTCATTTCGCAGAGTTCGGAAAGTTGAGTTGCAGTTGGTAAACTATTTAACATTTCAACGGATTTTTCTTCGGCAAGTAGGACTGAAGTGAATAAATTAGATACGCGAGCGACACTTTTTTCTTTAAGTTCAGCCAACTTTTCCATCAACGGTTTGTAGTCAAGGAGGATTTCGAGGGTGTCGTTTGCGATGATATTTTTGAATTTTTCACGGTATTGTTTTGGAGTGGTTGGGAGCTTGGCGGCTTCTTCTTCGATAAACTTTTTAGATAAACGAATCGGTGGAAGATCTGGTTCTGGCATATAGCGATAGTCTTGAGCCTCTTCCTTGCTACGTTGTGGAGTGGTTTTGCCAGTGGCATCGCTCCAGCCACGAGTTTCTTGTTTGATTTTTTCTCCTTTATCGAGGAGTTTTGACTGACGTTCGTATTCGTATTCTACGGCATGTTCGACAGAGCGGAAAGAGTTTAGATTTTTGATTTCGGCGCGAGTACCGAGTTTGTCGGAGCCTTCTGGTGCGAGTGAAATGTTAACATCGAATCGCATATTGCCGTTGTAAAGATCGCCGTTAGTGACTCCAGCATAAACCATAGCACGCCAGAGTTCTTTGCAATAATCGTGAGCTTGTTTAGCTGAATGAATGTCTGGCATAGAAACGATTTCGATGAGTGGCGTATCGACGCGGTTTAAATCAACTAACGAATAATTGCTAAAATGCGTGAGTTTACCGGCGTCACCTTCTAGATGGGCGTGCTCAATGCGAATTTTAGTACCATCTGGAAGTTCGATATAACCGGCGCCAATAATTGGGTGATAGAACTGAGTAATTTGATATCCTTTTGGTGAATCTGGATAGAAATAATGCTTACGATCGAAGCGAGAATTTGGATTTATTTCGCAGTTCATGGCTTTGCCGGCACGGATAGCAAACTTAATTGCCTCGCCATTCAATCTTGGTAGCATGCCAGGGAGAGCGTAATCAACGGGAGACACACAAGAGTTTGGTTCTTTACCGCGAGCGTCATTATCGACTTCGGAGAAGAGTTTAGTTTTGGTGGAAAGTTGAACGTGACATTCAATGCCTACTGTAATTTCGTATCTGCTCATTAGATTGCTCCTAGATCTTTTAATGCCTGTTTATAGACTAAAAGTGCATGTCTGGCTTGATTATAATCTAGTTGAAAATTGTGCTCATGTGCAATTTGGTTGCGGAGTTTGTGCGCGTGCCAAACGGCGTTGGTTTGTGTAAATCTCGTGTTGCCGAGTTTTTTCATGCGTTCCCCCATGGTTTTGCCAGGAACGCCCATTTCACAAAGAGCTTTATCTAGCAGCTTGTCGGCGTTTACTACGGTCATGTTATAGGATGCCTTATTATCTTTTATAAGATTGTTTTCTATTTCCAGAAAATTAGTTTGATATTCGACAGTATCAAATGAATGACTACGTTTACTGGTGAGTAAAATGGCGACGAATATTAATACGCCTACTACAAGGACAGCAACGAGAAAAACTATAGTTGAAGATTGCATTATTTTAGCTCCTTTGCAAAGTTAATTAGAGTTTTGTCGCTGCGACGTGGGCCGATGAGCTGAAGTCCGGTTGGTAGGCCTTTTTCGCTAGTGCCTGCTGGGATAGTAAGGCCTGGTAGACCGGCTAGGTTAATTGGGACAGACATAACATCTTCTAGATACATTGAAACTGGATCGTTGACCTTTTCTCCGAGTTTAAAGGCTTGGTTTGGTGAAACTGGGGTAAGAATAACATCGCATTTTTTGAATGCTTCTTCATATTCTTTGATGATGAGCGTGCGGGCTTTTTGGGCTTTGAGATAATAAGCATCGTAAAACCCAGACGAGAGTACGAAGTTACCAATCATGATGCGGCGCTTGTTTTCATCCATAAAGCCTTCGTTTCTGGAGGAAGTATAAATACTCTCTAGGTCTGTGATGTTGTCACTGCGGAAGCCGTAGCGGATGCCATCATAGCGAGATAGGTTGCTGGCGATTTCGGCTGGGACAATAATGTAATAAACGGCAAGAGCATATTTTAGGCTTGGCATGCTTAGCTCTACGATCTCGTACCCCTGTTTTTTGAGCTTTTCTACCTTTATCTTAAGCGCGTGAGATAGTTCCGGTGAAACGGCATCGTTGTCGAAGTCTTTAATGATGCCAACTTTTTTAACTTCTTTAGCCTCTGACTTGTCGTAATAGTCTGGCAAGGTGGTGAGATCGTTTTTATCTTGGCCAGCAGTGATAGACATTAAAAGATCCATATCTTCTGGGGTTTTAGTGAAGAAACCAATACAGTCGGTGCTAGAAGCCATAGCGATGACGCCATAGCGAGAAATGGTGCCATAGGTTGGTTTAAGACCGTAGATACCGTTGAAGGAGGCTGGTTGTCTGATTGACCCGCCAGTATCGGTGCCGGTGGCAAATTCGACGATATCTAGAGCAACAGCAACAGCAGAGCCACCGGAAGAACCTCCGGCAACGCGAGCTTTATCGGCGGAGTTTAAAGTTGGACCAAAATAGGAGTTTTCGGTGGAAGAACCGTGGGCAAAAGAGTCCATGTTGGTGCGGCCAATCATGATAGCGTCTTCGTCTTCTAGTTTTTTGACGGCGGTAGCAGTAATAGGACTTTTAAATGGCTCTAAGATTTTGCTGGATGCAGTGGTATTCCCTTCTTTACTGAGGAAGTTATCTTTTAAAGCATATGGGACACCGGCGAGTTTGCCGACTTTTTCGCCATTTGCGATTCTTTTGTCGATTTCGGCGGCTTTTTTAAGGGCGCCTTCTTCGTTTAGAAAGGTGAAAATATTGTAATCTTCAAAATGTTTGGCCTTGGCCAAAGCATCTTTTACGAGTTGAGTTGCAGTAACGGTTTTATTGGCGATTTTCATTATAGTACCTTTGGAATTTTTATTTGATTATCTTCTTGTTCTTTAGAGAGAGCTAGAAGTTCTTCTCTGGTGGCTTCTTGAGGGATGATTTCGTCGTCTCGCCAAACGTTTTCCATTTCGAAAACTTGATAGGTTGGCTCGACATCTTTAGTGTCTAGCTCGTCTAATTGAGAAATATAATTGATGATGCTTTCTAAATCTTTACCAAGACTTTTAGAATCTTTTTCAGACAATGAAAAATCTGACAATTTTGCCAAATGTTCGATTTGTTTGTCGCTTGTATCCATAGTCAAAATTATACCACGAAAATCGATAATATACAGGGGAATTTTACTTTTTCATTTCGCTTTTGATGGAGTCGATTTGATCGCGAAGGAGTGCGGCTTGTTCGAACTCTAAATTGGCCGCAGCGAGTTGCATTTGGGATGTGAGTTCTTTGATAAGTGTCGGGTATTCTTCTTTTGGCACTTTTCTTAGATCTAGTTTGCTGGTCTTTTCTTTTTCTGGAATGATAGCGCGTAGCCCTTCTCCGACAGCTTTTTTAATAGATTTAGGAGTAATATGGTGTTCTTCGTTGTATTTCTGTTGAATTTCGCGACGGCGGTTGGTCTCCGAGATGGCTTTTTCCATGCTTTCAGTGATGTTGTCGGCGTACATGATGACTTTGCCTTCGACGTGCCTGGCGGCGCGACCGATGGTTTGGATAAGCGCTGATTCGGATCTTAAGAACCCTTCTTTATCGGCATCTAAGATGGCAACAAGTGAGACTTCGGGAAGATCAAGCCCCTCGCGCAATAAATTAATACCGACTAATACATCATAAACTCCAGCTCGTAAATCTCTTAAAATATCGCCACGCTCTAATGTGTCGATATCGGAATGTACGTAGGCGGTCTTTATGCCACGCTCTTTGAGATGTTCGGTTAAATCTTCAGCCATACGCTTTGTGAGAGTAGTAACTAAAGTGCGTTGTTTTTTAGCAATGCGTTGATCGATTTCTTCGAGAAGATTATCGATTTGGCCGTTTGAGCCTCTTACCTCAACCTCTGGGTCTAGGAGTCCGGTTGGGCGAATGACTTGTTCGGCTGGTTTTGGTGAGTTATTTAATTCATAATCTCCTGGAGTGGCGGAAATATAAACTACTTGGTTGATGTGCTGGTTGAATTCGTCAAACGTGAGCGGACGATTATCAAGGGCGGATGGTAGCCTAAATCCATATTCTACAAGAGTTTCCTTACGAGAATGATCGCCGTTGTACATGCCACGGACTTGAGGCAATGTCATATGCGACTCATCGACAAGCAATAGAAAATCTTTTGGGAAGAAATCAAGAAGCGTAGAAGGCGGTTCGCCTGGTTTTCTGCCATCTAGATGTCTAGAGTAATTTTCGATTCCCTTTACAAAGCCAGTTTCGGCTAACATTTCGAGATCATATTTTGTACGCTGTGAGAGACGTTGTTCTTCAAGATATTTTTGATTTTTCTCAAAGTAGGCCACTCTTTCATCAAATTCTTGTTTAATGGTGATTAGGGCGTGTTCTAGTTGGTCTCTAGGTGTAACATAATGAGTGTTTGGGAAAATATGAACATGTTCTGGTTTTTCGCGGACTTCAATAGTGAGCGGGTCGATGATTTTGACAGATTCGAGATTATCAAAACCAAATTCAAAGCGATAAGCATATTCACCGTTGGCCGGGAATAGATCAATAGTGTCTCCCATGACGCGGAAATTACCGCGTTCAAAAGCGATATCGTTGCGGTGGTATTGCATAGTAACAAGGTGCTTGATGAACGATTGTTGATCTAAAGCAAGAATTCCATTTTCATTTTGTGGTGTTTCCCAAGAGCCATTCTTTTTGGTGAGTGGCAAAGACATGGCTGTGTAATGACTTGGCGAACCGATGCCGTAGATACACGAAACTGATGCAATTACGATAACGTCATCCCGAGTTAATAATGCTTCAGTAGCGCCGTGACGTAAACGATCAATTTCGTCGTTTATTGCGGAGTCTTTTTCGATGTAAGTATCGGTAGAAGAAATGTAAGCTTCTGGTTGATAATAATCAAAATAACTAACAAAATAGTGAACTTCGTTTTCTGGGAAAAAGTCGCGAAATTCTGAGTAGAGCTGTGCCGCGAGGGTTTTGTTGTGAGCTAGGATAAGGGTTGGTTTTTGTACATTTTGAATAATGTTGGCCATGGTGAAAGTCTTACCAGAACCCGTTACGCCGAGCAAAGTTTGTTCCCTAATTCCCTTTTTAATGCCTGCAGTTAAATCGGCGATAGCTTTAGGCTGGTCGCCGGTAGGCTTGAATTTACTAACTAACTTGAACTTTGGCATATTCTAATTATATATTAACCATTACTGGCGCTAAAGCCATCGTAATAGTTGGTTTTGATTTTTGGATGGCCGATTTTATTTGCGGCCGCAACGATTTCTTTAACGTTGTCTGTGAGTCTATAAATTTTGAGATCGCTTGATTTGATTAATTTATTCGTGAGCAATTTTGAGCTATAAAACTTGTCTAACGGTTTCCAAAAAGATTTGCCAAATAAGAATACTGGCATTTTTGGCATCTTGCCTTCTTGCATTAGAATTGTTATTTCGGAAAATTCATCCATGGTACCATATCCGCCCGGGAAAAAGACGTAAACTTTGGCTGACATAGCGAGCATGACTTTGCGCGCAAAGAAATATTTGAACTGAAGCATATCGGTAAGATAAGGATTCGGATGTTGTTCATGCGATAATGTGATATTTAAACCAATTGAACGACCTCCGTATTCGTAGGCTCCTTGATTGGCTGCCTCCATGATACCTGGACCACCACCAGTAATGACAGTATGGCCGTTTTGGGCAAGTAGCTGTCCGAGCTCTCGGGCTTTTTGACAGTATTTGCTTTCTTGTGGAAGTCTGGCGGAGCCAAAAATTGTGACGCCTTGCGGGAAGGTGCGAACAATCTTTAAGCCATCACTTAGGTCTTTAGCATAGGCAGAAGCTCGCTCAAGATCGGCAAGGTTTAATTGTTCAATCGTATCGTGGTCAGCGAACATTATTTTACCTCCTGTATTGGCATTGGATGGAGTTTTTCTTCTCCAGTTAAAATACCTTTTTTAGCACCGAGATTTTTGACTACTGATGTAGAATTGGCTGCACCAAAAATCAGAGATTCTTTAAACGAAAAACCATAAGCTAGATGAGCTAGGAAACCAGAGCCCATAGCATCTCCTGCTCCAGTGGAATCTTTTACTTTAACGTCTTCGTAGATCCCGAGACGATATGTCTCGATACCGTTGGTAGCGATGGCGCCCATGGAGGCGTCGGTAATAATCACAGTTTGGACATAATTAGACAGCTTAGACAAGAGCTCAGTTAGAAGTTGACCAGGAACAATTTCGGCCGCCTCTTGTTTATTCACAATTAAAACATCTACCTCGTCAAGTAGCCCGATAAGCTTTTTTTGTTGTTTTAATTCTGAGAGGCCAGGATTGAACATAACCTTACAGTTGATGGAATGAGCTTTTTCAAAGAAGCGAAGCAATGTATCCATATCTCCGCCTATGGTGGTAGCATAGAGCCAGTCTGGTTGTATGAGATCTAGGTCTGATTCGTCGAAGTTATTAAATTTAGAAGAAGAGCCACGGTGGGTTAGAATGGTTCGTTCACCGCTTTTTGCATCTAGGAGGATGACTGAACATCCGGTGTTTAGTTTAGTAGAAAAGCCAACATAACTACTATCTATCCCCTCATCATCAAGAGTTTGCAAAATCGCTTCTCCTGCTGGGTCTCTTGATATGTTACCTATAAATATTGCTTCGTGACCGTGTCTGGCAAATGATGTGGCGGAATTAGTGCCACCACCACCAACTTCAAATGAAATTTTGTCAATGTCGACCTTGCTGCCGATTTCAAGTTGGCCGAAAATTGATTGACCTTTGTAGTTTGAAGAAACGAAGTCGTCTCGATCAATGAGATAGATATCCTGTAGTGCCGACCCTAAACTGACGATTCTTGCCATTAGATAACTACTCCATTTTTATCTAATTCTTCGGTAAGTTGATTAAAAACTTCAGGAGCATTTTGGGCGTGGCTAATAGCACTTCCAACGTTGATTACGTCAATCCCACTATGAGCTAATGCGCGAACATTTGACATATTAGCACCTCCATCCCAGCCAATTTCAATATTTGGTTTAATAGAGCGAATGATATCGACTTTTTCCGTTTGAAGAAGATCGGCTTCTCCACCCTGCATCCCTAGTTTGCCAGAAAAGATAAGCGCATGATCTGCAGCTTCGAGGTATTGTTTGGCTTTTGAACTACCAGGATAGGTTTGTTTTAAGAAAGCTACGCCTGTTTTGATTCCAGCGTTTTTTAATTGGTCAAAAATTGGTAGAAGATCTTCGCTAGCTTCACAGTGAAAGATTACCAGAGATGGATTTATTTTGATGAGAGTTTGGATATGTTGAGATGGATTTGTCACCATCATGTGGACATCACAAACGGTCTTGTCTTTATTCCACCAGATGTTGGATTCGTCGATGGTCTGGTTTTGAGCAAATTCGCCGTCAGTGATGTCTACCTGGATGCGTTTAGCGAAGTTGTTATAAACCTCTATGTAACGACGATATTGGCTAATATCTGTAGCAAGTACTGCCGGTACAATTACTGCCATTATTGACCCTCCTCATCTAGGCGATTATTTCGACGCACTAGGCGCTCTTCGTTTAAAAACTCCGTGTTTAAAAAAGTTTTTGCTATATTTTTCATTTCTTCAAGTTCTTGAAAATCAGCTGATAAGCAAAGAATGTTAGCATCGTTGTGTTCTCGTCCAATCTTGGCAAGTCTAGTATTGAAACCGACTATAGCTCTGATACCTTTAAAACGATTGGCTTGGATAGAAATGCCATGAGCTGAGCCGCAGAGCAAAATGCCGTAGCTTCCTAGGCTTTCTCGGACTGACTTTGAGACTTTCGTTGCGAAATCATTATAATCATCGGTTTCTTGGTAGCTATCAGCGCCAAGATCGACTACCTCAAAGCCGTTCTGTATAAGATATTCGGCTAGTCGGTTCTTTTTTTCGAACCCGCGGTGGTCTGCTCCGATGAAAATTTTTGTCATTCAGGCAGCCTTTCCAAAGTCAGCGGTTAATTCGACTAAGCGATTAGAATAGCCCCATTCGTTATCATACCAGGCGACAACTTTGATAAGGTTGCCAGCGACGACATCGGTAAGTGGAAGATCCACGATGCAAGAGTGGGAGTTGCCGCGAAAATCACATGAGACAAGTTCTTCTTCAGTGACGTCAAGAATACCCTCATAGTAAGCTTCGTGAGCGGCTTTTTTGAAGACGTCGTTGATTTCTTCTTTGGTGACGTCGCGTTTAACAACTGCGGTGATATCGGAGAGTGATACAACTGGAGTTGGAACACGAACTGAAAGACCGTTGAATTTGTCTTTTAGAGATGGGATTGCGAGTGCAGCGGCTTTTGAAGCTCCAGTAGTGGTTGGGACAATATTTTCAGCGGCGGCACGTGCTTCGCGGAGATCTTTGGCTGGCGCATCTTGAAGTTTTTGCGATGCAGTATAGGAGTGAACTGTAGTCATCATGGCTTTTTCAATGCCGAAGTTATCTTCTAGGACTTTCATTACCGGGGCAATACAGTTAGTAGTACAAGATGCGTTAGAAATGATAGTGTCGGATTCTTCGAGGACGTCTTCGTTAACACCCAGTACGATGGTTTTTGCACCCTCGCCTTTGGCTGGCGCGGAGATGACGACTTTTTTAGCACCTGCATCGAGGTGAGCTTTGGCTTTGGCTGGGTCAGTAAATAGGCCAGTCGATTCAATGACTACGTCTACGCCGAGCTCTTTCCATGGTAAAGCGGCTGGGTCTTTTTCTGATAAAGCACGAATTTTTTTGCCGTCTACGATGAGGTTTTCTTCATCGCTCGTAACTTTTTTGCTATATGTGCCATAAGATGAATCATACTGCAAAAGATGAGCTAAAGTTTTGTTGTCTGTTAAATCGTTGATAGCTACAATTTCGATATCGTTGCGGTCGAAAGCGATTTTGAAAGCACAGCGGCCAATTCTACCGAAACCATTGATTGCTAGTTTTACCATTTTTCCTCCTGGGTATATTTTTTTATATTATAGCACGAGCAGGATGAAAATAGCTAGTGTTTTTTCGGAACTTTTGAACGCGTTTTCATCAGAAAATAACAGGGTGGTCGGAAGTTTCGAGCGCGCTTCTATAAAACAAAAAAAAGACCCCGAAGGGTCTTTTTTCGAAACCAATTAAGCGCGAGCGAAGTGTGCGAAAGCACGGTTTGCTTCGGCCATGCGGTGGCAGTCTTCTTTTTTCTTGAAGGCGGCACCAGTTTCGTTGTAAGCATCGATAATTTCGAGCTCGAGGCGTTTGCTGTATGGCATGCCTTGGCGGGCGCGAGCGGATTGAACGAGCCAAGAAAAGGCAAAGTGTAGCTGACGGTGACCAGAGATTGGGAATGGAATTTGGTAGTTAGCACCGCCTACACGACGAGACTTAACTTCAAAGTCTGGTGAAACGTTAGCGAGAGCCTTTTCGAAAACTTCGACAGGATTTTCGCTACCTAGTTTTTTGGCGGCACCTTCTAATGCAGCGTAAACTGCGCGTTCGGCAGCTTGTTTTTTGCCATCGAGCATTGATTTATTGATAAGGCGTTGAACTAAAATTGATTGATATTTGCGATCTGGGAGGACTTTGCGTTCCAGAGATTTAGTAGTTTTGCGTGGCATAATTACTTATCCTCCTTTTTGGCACCATATTTAGAACGACCTTGTTTGCGGCCTTGGACGCCTTGAAGATCGAGGGTACCACGAACAATATGATAACGAACACCTGGAAGATCTGGCACACGACCACCGCGGACAAGCACAACAGCGTGCTCCTGGAGGTTATGACCTTCACCACCAATGTAAGCCCAAACTTCTTGACCGTTAGTAAGACGGACACGAGCAACTTTACGAAGAGCTGAGTTCGGTTTCTTTGGTGTTTTGGTAGTTACTTTGATGCAGACACCACGTTTGAGTGGAGCAGCTTGATCATAGTAACGGGTTTTAAGCGTGTTTACGATTGAACCTAGTGCTGGAGCCTTGGATTTTTTGGCTGAGCTTTTTCTAGGTTTACGAATCAACTGATTAATAGTTGGCACAGTTAAAATATCCTTAATTATAAGTTAATAATTGATTTGCTTGGTTGTTTACAGCAATAACAATCAAGCGTGAAACTCTTATCCTGTATTATACAGGTATAGTGTTAAAAAGTCAAGCTTATCCTTGGGCTTTAACGAGAAATTCGAGAGTTTTTTCGATGGTGAGGCGATTTTTGACTTCCATGCGAACTTGAGGATCTTTGAGGTTGTTAATAGCCTCTGGGGATTTTTGATAAACGTCTCTTAGCTCGGCGATTTTGGCGTCGACTGTGCTATCGTCTACAGTGATTTTTTGCTCTTTAGCGAGTACTTGGAGTGCAAGCGATGCTCTAACTCTTGCTTCGGCAATCTTTTTGGCTTCTTTTTCCCATTCTTCTTCAGTTTGGCCAACTTGCTTGAGATAGTCATCGAAGCTCATACCACGAGAGGCAGCGTTGCGGCTGATGTCATCTTTGATGTAATGGAGTTGGTCAGAGATTAGGATTTCTGGTACTGGGATTTTGGATTTAGCAACGAGAGCGTCGACGAGATCGTTTTTGTATTTCTCGTTGGCTTTGTGCTCGTTTTGGATTTCGAGATTTTTCTTGATATCGGCTTTAAGTTCAGCCATGGTTTTGAACGGGCCACACTTTTTGGCTAGTCCATCATCTTCGGCTGGTTTTTTGAGTTCGTTGACTTGTTTTAGCAATACTTCAAAAACTGTCTTTTTACCGGCAAGATCTTTGCTGTGATAATCTTTCGGGAAGGTGAGGTCAAGATTGAACTTGTCGCCTGGTTCATGGCCAACGATTCCTTCTTCAAAGCCTGGAATAAATTGTTTTGAGCCGAGGCCTAGAGCGAAATCTTTAGCGGTGCCACCATCAAAGGCTTTGCCGTCTTTTTTACCAACGAAATCGATGATAACTTCGTCGCCCATGGCTGCTTTTTTCTTGACAGCTTTCTTTTCGGCATACGCATTCTTGATGTTTTCGATAACTTCGTCAATATCTTTTTGGCTAGCTTTAGTCTCAACTTTTTTGACTTTCAAGTTTTTGAAGGCGCCTAATTTGATATCTGGTAAAATGTCGGCTGTAGCAAGATATTCGGCGGTTTCGTTTGGAACGTATTTTATTACGTTTACTTCTGGCATCATAAGAGGAGACTCTTTAGCTTCTTCAAATGCGGCCGGAATAGTGGAGCGGATGGCAATTTCTAATGCAGCATTGTTGATTTCGTTTGGATCAAGGTTTTTTTCGGCAACGGATGCTGGCACTTTGCCTTTTCTAAAACCTTGAACTTTAATTTCTTTTGCAAGATGCTCGATTGCTTTTTTGCGAGCGGTTGATAGATCTTTTTCGTCAAGGACGACTTTAAGCTCCACCCTAGTGTCGGATATTTTCTTTGTTGTAGTTTTCATGGGGTGATTATATCACAATATGGTCGTCGTAAGAAGTGCGGAGGTTTTTTATAATCTGTTTTTGCTCGATACCTAGTTTGATATCTGGATTTAAAATACTATTCGGGTCAAAAATTTCTTTGATTTTTTCGTAAAGATTTTTGCGCTCTTCGCTCATGGCTGGGGTTGTGACGAACGCTTTGCTGCGACCTTCTGGTGCGCCACCAGTGAAGGAACCCTTGTGTATTAAAATAGCTTCGTGGAATACTCTTATTAGACTTATAATTGGAGGCTCTATGGTTTTGTCGTTCTCATCTTTTTTTGGCTCCAGCATTTCTAGTTTAATATCTGGTCTTACATAGTAGTTTTCTGTGGCAAAGGATCCATAGATTGGTAAATCTATTTTGAATTTCTTTTCAATTTTAACTAAATCCTCTATAAATGCACCGAGCTCTAATGATGGAATGTAAAAATCATCCAAGAAACCGAATCTTTCGCCACGCGCATCACTGTTGAGATAGTTATTTAGCGCACCGATCAACTCCTTTAAATAAATTTGGTTTTCTTTATCTTCAACGAAGTAATTTGATCTTCTTGGAAGATGTTCTAAACATTTGCTAAAATGTTTAGAATTCTTTTTGTTACTTTCGTTGAAATTTAATACAACGAGAAAACTGTCATCCCCTGTTTTCTTTGTGATAAATTTTAACTTTTTGCCGTATTCTTCTGATTTTTCGAAAATCCGCATGTCATAAATGTTCGCTTCGGCTGGATTCAGTGGTAGGGCGAAATTAAGAAATTCTAACGCTTTTTGAATTGAGTTGAATGTAACGAGCAAGTGCCTTGAAGGTGATGGTGAGACGTCGCAACGTAGTATTATTTCAGAGATAATGCCAAGTGTGCCTTGTGAAGCCAAGAATATTGGAGCAAGGTCGAATGATTTGTCTGTTTTTACGCAAGTTACTGCTGGATAACCACTAGAATCGTAGCTACTATTTGCTAGATTATTTATCGTTTGTTTTTGATTCGATAATAGTTCGTCAATGTTTTTGTAAATCCTATTTTCGAATGATTTGCCATCTTTAAGTTGTTCCATCTTTTTATGGCTCATTTTTGTAGTCTGTAAGCGATCTCCGTTTGATAACACTGCTTCGATTCTTTCAATATGCTTGATGACGCCTCCATATTTTGATGCGAAAGAATCAACTTGGCAATTAGCAATTATCCCGCCAATAGTGTGCCCCGGATGTGCGTTGATTGCGATTGTCAACCCATGTAATGATAATGCCGAGTTTAATTGCCCTAATGTGACCCCGGCTTCTACGCGTACGAGTCTGCTACGAGGATCTATTTCTTTGATATGGTTCATCTTTTCCATAGAGATAACCATTCCGTTTGTGAGGTCTGCACCAGTTTTATCTAAGCCACTGCCTCTTACTGCAATTGGGATTTTGTAGTTTTTAATTGCTAGTTGATTTATAAAGGTTAGAATTTTGCTGAGATCTTGCGTATTCTCCGGTAGAGCAACGAATCGTGGTTTTATTTTCAATATAGATCTATCTGTAGAATAAGCTTCAAGAATTGCGTCTTTGTCAAAGACGTTGCCTGAGATGTATTGGTTGAGATAACTTGCTACTTTATTCAAAAAACCACCCTTTAATTCTTTTTAATTATAGCATAAGAAATTTAAATTGAAAAAAGTTTTTTAAGCTCTTCTTGAATTTCGTTTGGAGTCGGAGAAGCATCAAGTGTTGATATACCGAATTTTTTCGCAATTTTTAGATATGCGGAATCTACTGCATGTTGGAAATCCATCGATTTTGACTCGAAAGTGTCTTTTTTTGAATTATCATCGCGTGTTGTTTCTCTTGTTAGACGTGTGTCATCATCTAATGTCAAGATAACTGAGTGAGTTGGCTTTATATATGCTTTTGGCATGAAATCATTAGTAATTTCTATTATTTTATCAATTGAGACACCTTGACCATAGCCTTGATATGCTAGCGTTGACCACCAGTTTCGAGCTGAAATTACAATTCCACCAGTTCTTAGAGTTGGTTCGGCAATTTTGCGCCATAATTCTAGCCTAGCAACTGTAAATAGTAATAAATGGCTTTCTGGTTCTAAGTTGTATTTTTTGTTTTTAATAATCTCGCGAAGAGCATGAGCTGATTCTAAATCTCCATCTGGCTCGTGAAATGTAACAACTTTTTTGCCTTGTTTTTTAAAGCTATTAGCTAACATTTCTACTTGCGTAGATTTACCTGTGGCGTCTTGTCCTTCGATCACAATATACATTATTTTTCTCCTTCACGATATTTTTCGATACAGGCTGGGCATAAGGCACGATATTCGACTTTAGATTTCCCATCGTCGATTAAAATATCTGGGCCGTCGAAGACTATTTTATTGTCTATGAATCGACAATTCGCTGTGGCTTTGCGGCCGCACTCGCAGATTGTTTTTAATTCTTCAATGTCATGCGCAATTTGTAAAAGTCGTGTAGCACCCTCGAAGCCACTATCGGTTTGTTTAAAGTTTAATCTTAAACCATAGGCCATTACTGGTATATCTAATTTTATAGTTATTTGCATGAGCTGATCTGCTTGTTTTGGCGTCATAAATTGGGCTTCGTCTACAAGTATGCATGAAACATCAGAAAAATTTGATTTAACTTTTTCGTAAATATCATCTTCTTTTGTGAAACAAAAATTTGTTTCTCTTTCTGGACCAATACGCGTTAAAAGCTTAGTTCCATTTTTGGAATCTGTTGCCGGTTTTATGACGCAGACTTTATGACCGCGTTCTTCATAGTTAAAGGCGACTTGGAGAAGTTGCATAGTTTTACCACATCCCATAGCGCCATATCTAAAATATAACTTTGCCATAGCTAAATTATTGCACGGTTTCAGAAAATTGTGAATTATAAAGTTCGGCGTAAAAACCGTTTTTTGCTATTAAAGTTTTATGATCGCCCTGTTCGATGATGTTACCATCTTTTACTACTAGAATTAGATCAGAATTGCGAATCGTGGATAACCTATGCGCTATGACAAATGATGTTTTATTTTTCGTAAGTTTTTCAAAAGCGTCTTGAATTATTTGTTCTGTACGGGTGTCAACATTAGAAGTTGCTTCGTCTAATATCATCATTGGTGGGTTGGCTAGCATGGCGCGCGTGATCGTTAGAAGCTGTTTCTCTCCAGCTGATATGTTATCTGAATCTTCTGAGATTATTGTGCTATAGCCATGCGGTAGTGATTCTATGTAGTGATGCATGTTAGTAATTTTTGCGATTTTGACTATTTCGGAAAGTGTAGCATTTTTGTTGCCATAGCGAAGGTTTTCTTCGATAGTTCCATTAAACAGCCACGTGTCTTGAAGCACCATACCAAATAGTTTACGCACGTTTTGACGACTGAGAGTGTTGATTGACGTTCCATCGATTAAAATTTCGCCTGAATTTGGTTCATAAAAACGCATTAATAGATTGATAATTGTTGTTTTGCCTGCTCCTGTAGGACCGACGATGGCAATTTTTTGTCCAGGTTTGATTTTGGCAGAAAAATCATGAATGACTAATTTGTTCTTTTTATAACCAAAATTTACATTCTTAAATTCTACAGATCCCTTAAAGTTTTCAATTTCAATGGTTTTTGTGGTTTCGGATTCCTCTTCTTCATCTAGAAATTCAAATATTCGTTCAGATGCCGCAAGCGTTAATTGTATAGTTGCGGCGATGTCGGATAGGTTGGTGATTGGACGATTAAATTGATTGACGTATTGAATAAAAGCTTGGATATTTCCTATAGGAACTTTTCCACTAATAACTAACTCTCCACCAATTATACAAATGATTACATAACTAATGTTTGTAAATATGTGAGTGATTGGGAATGCTAATGAGGAGAGAAATTGGCTTTTCCATGTTTCCTTATATAGTTTGTTATTTACTTTATTGAACTCTAATATACTTTGTTCTTCGTGGGAATTTGTTCTTATAATATTTAGGCCAGAATAGTCTTCTTCGATATCGCTGTTTAGTTCTCCTAGCGTCGTTTGTCTCGATACAAAATGTTTCTGGGCTTTTCCTGCTATTTTACCTACGGCTAGGAATGATATAGGTACTGTAATAATAGCAATGGCGGATAAGGTTAACGATATGATAACCATCATGACGAGAATACCGATGATAGTTGTTACGCAGTTTGCTATTTCTGCAATTTCATTAGAAAGAGAGTTAGCCATGATATCGATATCGTTGCTCATTCTCGACAATGTGTCGCCATATTGGTGATGATCAAAATATGAGGTTGGTAAACGATGAATTTTATTAAGTATTTTTTTACGAAGGGTTTTAGTGTATCTTGCGGTCATTACTCCAAATACTATTTCTTTGAGATATCCGAAACCAGAAGCAAGTAGAAATAGTATTATTAATAGCAATGCTGAACTAGAGACACTTTGCCAGTTTATAGCTCCGTTTTCTGATAGACTGCTTACCGCATTTGTGGTCATGTCGCCAAGGATTTTTGGTCCGAAAATTGATAGTATGGAAGATAGAATAGTAAGTATTGTCCCTGTGATAATATATGGTAGCCATGGTTTTAGCGATATGATTAGTTTTTTTGCGGAATACCTGATATTTTTTGGCTTTTGAATACTTTTAGGCTTTGGCATTTTTTAGCTCCTTTTGGTATTCTTTTTCTGAATATTGTGATTTGACGATTTCGCGATAAATCTTACATTTCTTCAATAGTTCGTGATGGTTTCCTTGCCCTACGATTCGTCCTTGGTCTAGAACGATGATATTTTCTGAATCTTTTATAGTGTTGATCCGTTGAGCGACAATAATAGTAACTATATCTTTCGCGTATTGTTTAAGTTCTGATCTTAATTTTTTGTCCGTTTTCATATCTAATGCCGAGAAGGAATCGTCAAATGCGAGTATTTCGGGTTGTTTTGCAATTGCGCGTGCAATAGACAAACGTTGTTTTTGACCGCCTGATACGTTGTCGCCATTTCTGGCAATACGAGATTTGTAACCATCTTCGAGTTTATCGATAAACTCTTTTGATTGTGAAATTTTTGCCGCTAGTTCGGTATTTTTATCGTCTGTTTCATGATTTCCGAAATTGATGTTCGATTCTACTGTGCCCGAGAAAAGAAAACCACGTTGTGGGATATATCCAATTTTTGACATTAGATCTTTTTTGGAGTAATTTTTTATGTTTAGATTATTTACTAGGACTTCTCCTTCGGTTGGGTCATAAAAACGCATGAGCAGACTTAATATGGTTGATTTTCCGGAGCCTGTTGGGCCAATGATGGCTGTTGTTTCTCCTTTCTTTGCTGTAAATGTGATATTTTCTAGCACATTTTCTTCTGATGATGGTCCGTATGAAAAACTTACATTTTTAAATTCAACTGATAGATTTCGTGATGGAGTTCCTTCAGTTTTATTTTTCCAATGAATTTTTGATTTGTTGTGTAATACTTCATTAATGCGTTTGGCTGAAACATTAGCTCGTGGAATGCTGAGAAATAGAAAAGTTAAAATGAAGAAAGACATTGCTACTTGCAGAGCATATTGCATGAATGCCATCATGTTCCCGAGATATGACATGTCTGTAGATAAGTAATGAATTCCTACCCACACGGATAGTAGACATACCCCATTGAAAATAAATGTGATAAGTGGGCTTGCTAAACCGATGAGCTTGGTAATAGAAATAATGGTGCGCGTAAGTTCGGTGTTAGCTTCTTCGAATTTTTTCTTTTCTAGTTCTTCATTGTTGAATGCTCTGATTACGCGAAAACCAGTTAGATTTTCGCGGGTTAGTAATGTGATTTTATCTAGCAGTTTTTGGAATATTTTAAACTTTGGAAGAAGTGCTGAAAGAATGAGAATTGCAAAAAATATAATTAAAGCTACTGCTAATGCAATTATCCAAGTCATTTTTGGCGCCGTATTGAATGCTTGGATAATTGCGACAATACACATCATCGGAGCCCTTAACATCATTGACAATATTAAGATGTTTGCTTGTTGAACCTGATTGATATCGTTGGTTGTACGAGTAATGAGGGATGCTGCGCTGAATTTGTCTAAATCTGATGAGCTAAACGTGAGAATTTTTACGAAAATTTCTTTTCTTAAATCACGCGAAAAGCCTGCTCCGATTTTTGCACTAAAAAATGAGGATATAATTGCTCCGATTATGATAAAGATAACATATAACAACATTTTGCCACCTGTTTGCCAAATGTAACTTGAATCGGATTTTGAGATGCCGTTATTAACTATATCCGCCATCATGGCTGGCAGTTGTAGTGTGTACCAAGTCTGCAATGCAATTGCTGCGAGCAGAATAATAATTTGCCACCAATATGGCTTTAAAAATTTTGCCAATTTAAACATTATAGGATTATTCTAATGAGTTTAATTTAATATTTCAAGGGATTTTTTCTTTGCGAATAATTGTTATGGTATAATTGTAAAAAAGGAGGTTAATGTCTAGAAAAATTGAAGTCGATACTAAAACATTTGTACGCTTTTGGCTGGTTATCTTAGCTTTTGCATTGGTCGGATTGTTTATTTATAAGGCTTTGACTGGATTGATTATTGTTGGTATTTCTATCTTTTTAGCAATAGCTATCAAACCTCTTGTAGATAAAATTGATTCACTTGATAAAAAGAGGAAACGCCCTGCTCTATCAGCGACTTTGGCTTATTTGATCGTGGTTTTAATAATTGGAATAATAATTGCCGTTATTGGGCCAGTCGTGGTGCAAGAAACTACTAAATTTGTTAATAATCAACTTCCCGACACGATAAATAGTATTGATGAGTTTGGAAAAGGCATTGGTATTAATATAAAAGATTCTGTTTTTGACAAATTTGACGTCAACAACTGGGGAGATGTGCTAGGGAAAATAGGCGATACTCTGTTCAGTGGAATTGGGACTATTGCCGGTATTGTTACTTCTACTATTTTGGTGCTAGTACTTACTTTATTGTTTTTGCTTGAGGGGCCAGCAATGATGAATGAATTCTGGAATTTGCTTTCTGGTAAACATCGAAATGAGTCTGTCGATGAAGCGAGAAGGGTTACTTCTAGGATGGCGCGTGTGATTTCGTCTTATGTTTCAAAGCAAATTTCTATCGGACTTCTTGATGGGGCGATGACTGTTTTTGTCGTTTTTCTACTTTCTATTATTTTTAACTTTTCGCCTGGTCTTGCACTCCCGATGGGTATGATTACAGCTGTATTGTATTTGATACCAATGTTTGGCCAAGTCATTGGCTGTGTTTTGGTTGCAATTCTATTGTTCTTCAATAGTCCAATTGCTGCTTTGATATTTGCTATTTTCTATATTATTTATGCACAAGTCGAAAATAATGTTATAGCTCCAAAAATTCAGGGTGATTCTTTACACCTTCCTCCTGTGCTTATCTTGGTCGCTATCACCATTGGTATTTATATGTTTGGCCTAATCGGTGCCATTATTGCAGTCCCAATTGCGGGATGCCTTAGAGTGTTACTTGAAGAATACCCTAGAATTAGAGAATTGCAAGAAGGAAAATAAATAGTTTTTAGTTTAGATACTGCCAGATTTGACCGTCTGGCGTATCTTTTATTGCGATGTTTTGTTCTTCCAGTTTTGTTCTAATTTCATCTGATTTTGTGTAATCTTTGTTTTCTTTAGCTTCTTTGCGAGCCGCTATAATGGCTTTGATGTTTTCGTTAATATTTGGCGCGTCATTAATTAGATTTAAACCAAAAAGTTCATCTATTTTTTGCCAATCAGACATAGATAATTCTGAATTATCAATTACCGAAAAGGCGGCGGCAGAGTTGAGATTATCGTTTATAGCGTTTGAAATTTCGGCCATTGCTTCTTTGTTGTCTTTAATGTCGTCTTTCTGATAGGTTATAGCGATACGGTTTCGCCAATTGAGGCGGCGTTTTTTTGCTGCAGCTAAATCATCGAAAGTGAAATTGCGGTCGCCTTTATAGTGGCCTTGTAATACCCAAAGTTTGAAATCCATTGGTGAGAAACCGCGATTGGCTAGATCCTGAAGCGAGTAGACGTTGCCAAGAGATTTAGATACTTTTTGACCATCGATTTTGATAAAATCACAGTGCAGCCAAAAATATGACATTTGTTTTTCATAGGCCGCTTCGGACTGAGCTATTTCGTTTGTGTGATGGATTGGAATATGGTCAATGCCGCCAGTGTGGATATCGATAGTTTCGCCGAGTTCTTTGTGAATAATCGCGGAGCATTCTAGATGCCAGCCTGGATACCCTGCTTTATTTTGGTAGTTCCATTGCATCGTATGGTTTTCGCCTGGTTTGACGTATTTCCATACCGCAAAATCTGAAACGTTTCGTTTTTCGGAACTGAAGTCTACACGTGCGCCGGCTTTGAGGTTTTCGAGATCGAGTTTGGCAAAATTAGCATAGGTAGGAAATTTTGCGGTGTCATAATAAATACCATCTGCGGTTTCGTAGGTGTAACCTTTTTCCGTGAGCGTGTCTACTAAGGACTCTTCTTCTTCAATGTAATTTGTGGCGCGGGCAAATTTATATGGTTCAACTAGATTCAGCGTGTGGTAACTTTTTATGAAATCTTCTATATAAAAATCTGCGATTTCCCAAACGGTTTTATTTTCGCGCTTGGCGCCTTTTTCGAGTTTGTCTTCACCTTCGTCAGCATCTGATACTAGGTGACCAACATCGGTAAGATTAATAACACGCTTAATTTTGTATCCATCAAACATTAATGCGCGTACGAGAAAATCCCAGTAGATATATGATGCAAAATTGCCTATGTGGGGATAGCTATAAACTGTTGGGCCACAGGAATAAATTTTGACTTCATCTTTGTTTTTTGGATTAAAATCCTCTACTTTTTTGGTGAGTTGATTATATAGTTTCATTGTCTTCCTTTTTCGCTTCGGATGATAATTGATCGGTGATATTAATTAGTTCCCTGACAGTTTCTTCATAAGTGGTATCGTAGGTTCTGAAACCGGCAGCATATTGATGTCCTCCTCCGCCGAAATAGCCCGCTATTTGATCTGCAATCGGGAGTGATGTGCGAATCTTTCCGGTGACTTTGCCGTCTGGATAGGTTTTGATTGCAACTGCGACCTCGACATTTTCTACTAGGCGTAATTCTTCTAGGATTAAGACATTTGGATTGTATTCGTCGGAAAATTCACGGATGTCATCCCATGGAATATGAACTGTGGCGAGCTTACCATCTAGTGAATACTCGATTCTCTTGATAAGGTCGGCTTTGTAATCCAGGATACGAGGTGATTTCTTCATGAATTCTCTACGACGTTCTTCGAGTTCAGATATATTTACACCAAGATCGACGAGTTCTGCTGCAATGCGTAAAGTTTCGGAATTCATGGATGCGCTAGTAAAGCCTAATGTGTCAGACATAATTCCGGACATAATTGCTTCGGCGGCTGATTTTTCAATTTCAATGTTATTATTATTCGCAAGCTCATAGATAAGCTCGCAACAGGCTGGGCGAGTTTCGATAATTGAAGTGTGTTCAAAATCTAGGTCGTCTGGTGTTTCGTGATGGTCTATTACTAAAACTGGGGTGCTATATAGCCTGTTATTGATAGCAGAATCATCTAAAAGTTTGGACAATAAAACTGTTGCGGCCGTGTCGACAATAATATAGCCATCGGCTTTAAAATCGAATTCATTAGTGATTCTGGACCAATCTGTAAAATAACGGAGATACTTAGGGATATCTACTGGACAATATAAAGATATCTCTTTGTCTTTCAAAAGATAATCAAGTGCGATGGCAGATCCTAGCGAATCTCCATCTGGGTTTTCGGCTTGAATAATGCAAATCTTATTCTTGCCATCTAGAAATGTTTTGAATTCATTGTCCATAACTGTATTATAACATATCTGATGATTCTCCTTGTGTTATAATAATTTCATGGAAATAGTAATGGTTATTATTGGGGCGATTTGTATTCTGCTGCTGATTGTTCTGATTTTCAAAAAACCTAAAGCAGAAGTTGATATGTCTAAAATCGAAGAGCGTATGATCCGAATTGAAAGTGAGCTCGATAAGATTACGCCTAAGATTTCAAACGAATTTCGTGAAAATCGTAAAGAGATTTCGAGCAATTTTGAGACAATTCAAAAAACTGTCGATAATCGCGTAAAGAGTTTGCAGGATGATAATGCTAAAAAATTGGAAGAGATGCGCCAAACTGTTGATGAGAAACTGAAAGAGTCTGTTGAGAAGAGATTTAATGAGAGCTTTAAGACGATTTCTACACAGCTTACCCAAGTCTACGAAGGTCTTGGTGAAATGAAAAATCTTGCAACTGGCGTTGGTGATCTTAAAAAAGTAATGGAAGGCGTTAAAACTCGTGGAATTTATGGTGAAGTGCAACTCGGTGCGATTATCGCCGAAATGCTTGCTCCTGGCCAATACGAAGAAAATATTGCGACCAAGAAAGGTTCGCAAGACCGAGTAGAGTTTGCAATTAAAATGCCGGGTAAAGATAGCAATGTATTTTTGCCGATCGACTCCAAATTCCCAGTTGAGAATTATTCAAGATTAATTGCGGCTTATGATAAGGGTGATAAGACTGAGATTGAAAAATATCGTAAAGCTTTGTCTGATGATGTTAAGACTCAGGCTAAGAAGATTTCAACAAAATATCTTGACGTGCCTGCAACGACTGAGTTCGCGATGATGTTTGTGCCAACTGAAAGTTTATATGCCGAGATCTTGCGTATTCCTGGTCTTTCGGACGAGGTTAGAACTAAGTTTAGCGTGTCGATTGCTTCTCCTTCGACTTTGCCTGTAATGTTGAACGGGCTTCTCATGGGCTTTCGTTCAGTGGCTATTGAGAAGCGTTCGGCTGAAGTTTGGCAAACGCTTGGTGCAGTTAAAACTCAATTTGGTAAATTTGGAGATCTTCTTGATGGCGTCCAAAAGAAACTAACCGAATCTGCAAATAAAATTGAATCCGCGAAAACCACATCTCGTCAGATTGAGAAGAAGCTTTCTGGTGTTGAGGTCCTGTCTGAATCAGAATCTGTAAAGATGATTGGCAATATTTCTGTAGAAGACTAAAGGTTAGTGCGGTTTTCTAGAGCTGCACTCAAGGTGATTTGGTCGGCATAGGCTAGGTCTACGCCTAGTGGCAAGCCGCGAGCTAGGCGCGTGATTTTAAGTTCTGGGTATTTTTCAATAATCATTTTTTGCAAAAGCAGGGCGGTGGATTCGCCTTCTACAGATGGGTTTGTGGCAATAATTATTTCCTTAACGTCATCTTTTTCGATACGGTCAATGAGTTCTTTGATATGGAGTTGGTCGATGGTAATTCCGTCGATCGGAGAAAGTGCTCCGCCAAGAACATGATAAGTGCCTTGATACTGTTTGGTTTGCTCTATGGCATAAATATCTAGTGGCTCTTCCACAACGAGCACTGTAGATTTGTCTTTTTTCGGATCGGAGTATAGAGGCGAAACGTCATCGTTTGCGTCAATTAACGCGAATGTAATTGGGCAAGACTTAATGTTGGTATGGAGATTTAGGAGCGATTCCGAGATATTTTTAGATATCTGAGGGCTACTCTTGAATAAGAAGTATGCATATCTTTCAGCCGTGCGGGGGCCTACCCCTGGTAAATGACCAAGAGCTTCAATTACTTCCTCTAAAGTTTTTGGCAACACAATAACCTCTCTTACCTCTTATGCTTGACAAAAATAACAAAGTGTGCTATAATGGAAAGATAGACTTAAAATCCTAGATTCCCGAGACCGCCCATGAGTGGTTTCATTTTTTCCGTGGCAATCTCTTGTGCTTTGGCGTAGCCATCACGCATGCAGTTTTCGATCCAGCGTTCGAGTTCATGAATATCATCTAGATCAACTTTCTCTGGATCGATGGTGACTTTCTTGATTTTTAGTTCTCCGTTGATTTGTACTACAACAGCGCCGTCGCCAGCTTCAACTTCAACGATTTCGTTCTTAAGCTCTTTTTGTGCTTTACGTAATTGATTGACCATCTTCATTTGGTCCATAGTCGCGCCCATAGTTATTAACTCCTAATTATTATTGACTGTATATACGTATATTCTATCAGAATTTTCGGTTTTTGGGGAGGTGATGATACGAGATAATTTGACATTCTCTGGTAGATTGTCGATTTTTTGGAGGGAGTAAATATCGTTATCTAACGTGTTCGGCATAGAATTTAATATAGTCATATTTCTCTTCTCTTCTAAAATTTGATAGAATGCGAGATTTGGGTTGCTTTGTTCTACTAACAGACTAGATCCATCATCGATTTTAGCGTTGATAATTGATAAATCGTTACTATAGAAGCTAGCAACGGATGGGTTGTAGCGATACCCTTCCATGTAATGTGAGAGGTCAGATATAATGATAACTCCTAGGAAAATAGAAATTGGTAGAATACCGAACACTCTAGCATATGGGTTTTCTGGGAAGAGACCATACCATTTTTCAAGGATATAGCGAAGACCATGTGCAACTAAAATTGCGAGCGGTATGATGATTAGCATGGCTGAACTTGGATTTAGTCCAGATAGAAATACGGTGAAGAGGGTGAAGTAGAAAGCGATTGAGTTTCTGGATGCGAAAAAGCCTCTGGACGTTGATAAAACACCGATAATTGCAATTGCAACGGTTGCAAGATTGATAAGTGGTGAAAGATATACGCTTTCTAAGTGGCCGTTCCAGGAGAAATAAGGCACAAATGCTTCTTTGAGATTGTGCCAGAAATCGCCAAGATTGAAGTTTTTAGCAAATAATAATTCCATAACGACATCGGATCGATTGATAATATTCATAACAATTAAGCTGACGCCACCTAATATGATTATAGACGTAATAATCAGTGGGATTTTTGGCAGCTGCTTAATGGTGAAGCGGAGATGTGGATTGAATAGGGTAAATAATATAATGAAGAAAATCAGGTATGGTAAGTGTGGGGTGAATAAAGAGAATAATAATGCAAAGGCAAACACAAAGCAGTAAAGTGGACGCGGTCTTTTTACTCCTTGAATCTTAGAGCCAAGCCAGAGTAGAAGTGTTGGCCAAAAGACAAGCATAATTAGAGGTGTGCCTGAGCCGGATAGCCATAAGAATGGGACAGACAGAACTGTTAAGATAGATGCAAGAAGTGCGACGTTACTCTTAAACCATCGGTTTAGAAGAAGTATCAATAGAAAACCAAGGATTATACCCATAAGTATGCTTGGTAGTTTAATGGCATATTCAGTGAATCCTATGAATTTAATCGAGATTTTTTGCAGTATATGATAAGGAAGATCTACGAGGCTTCCTGTGGTAATAGTTTCTGCGTGAAGATTATAAGATGTAGCTGCTGATTGCATTTCGGCTTCAGATAAGCCGTTTGGTGCAATTCTTGGCATTATGAGAAGTAGCGCGATAAAAGCAATGCCTAAGAGAATATATCCAATATGGAACCTATAACGATACAAAAAAAGTTTGGAAATTGGTTTTTTCACATAAACATTATAGCATGGATTTTGGTTTTAGTCTTCGTCTTTCCTAGTTTCGTCGAGTGACATGAATCGCAGTAGTTCTGGGTGGAAATAGAGTTTGATTTTGCCAAGAGAACCGTTGCGGTGTTTGGCAATAATGAGCTCTGTTATATTGGTCGGTTCGTAATCATCCTCGTTTTGGTGATAATAATCGACACGGTGTAAGAATGTGACAATGTCGGCATCTTGCTCGATAGAACCTGATTCGCGAATATCAGACAGAACAGGTCTTGGATCGTCACGGCCAGTGACGCCACGGTTTAGCTGAGCTAATGCAACTACGGTGACGTTTAACTCACGGGCTAGGTTTTTGAGGCCTTGGGATATCTCGGTAACTTCTTGTACGCGGTTCCCTGCGTAGCGATCTGAACCGACGATAAGCTGAAGATAATCAACAATAATGAGCCCAATGTTGTGATCGTGAACTGCGCGGCGGGCTTTGTTGCGTATTTCTAGGATATTCATGCCGGCGCTATCGTCGATATATAGTGGGACATCGCTCATTTCACCTAGGGCATCGCTAATTTTTGGAAAATCCTCGTCAGAAATATTTCCAGTGCGGAGATTCCAGTTGTTGATGCCAGAGACATCCGACACGATTCTATCTACGATTTGGTTTTTAGGCATTTCTAGAGAGAAGAATAGTACTCCGACTTTGTTGATTGATGCAACATTGTAGGCAAGGTTTTGCGCGAATGTAGTTTTACCCATGGCTGGACGGGCACCTATGATGAATAGATCGCCTTTTTGCAGACCTGCGGTTTTTTTGTCTAGATCAGGAAAACCAGTTTTTAGTCCACGGATTGCGCCTTTGGTTTTACGGAGCATTTCGATACGGTCGAAAGCGTCGACAAGAAGGTCATTTAGGGCTACGTAGTCGCTTTTGATGTCTTTGTCGGACACCTCAAATAAATCTTTCTCGGCTTGGCCAATAAGTTCATCAATTTCAGCATCTTCGCTAAAGGCTTTTTCGGCAATAACGGTGCCTGCTCTGATTAACTGCCTCCTGATTGACATTTTTTTGACAATGTCGGCATAGGCTTTAGCGTGTGATGATGTAGGCACGAAATTTGTGAGTTCTGTAATATATGCGGCACCGCCGATGCTTTTTAAGGCTTTTAGGGCACGTAGCTCTGCAGTAAGAGTGAGCAAATCGATAGGTTTTCGGTGGTCGTAAAGTGATACCATGGCCTGAAAGATTTTGCCATGTTTTTCTTCGTAGAAATCTGATGGGTGAACGATTTCTAGAATCTCTGGGAATATGTTGTCAGAAATAAGAATTGCACCTAGCAGGGATTTTTCTGCATCTAGATCTTGGGGCGGAATGCGCCCGTCGGTTTTAGAATAAGTCTTCTCCGCCATTTTCTTTGATTTCCTCCACTTCTCCACCCATTATATCAGAGATTTTGGAATTAACAGGTGTTTTTTTGAAATCATTTTGGTCGTGAATTTTAAGCGTTCCGTTCCCGAGCGCTTTTATTAGAGATTGTTCATTTTCTTTTTTCTTTAACATATCATGAATGAATTTGTTTTTAGGATAGAGGTGGAGTGTTTCGTCTTTAAACTCATATTCAACGTCTCTTGCTAGTGTCTGAGCTAATAGTTTAGGACTGACTTTACTAACGTAATGATTAAAATTGAATTCACCTGGTGTTATGTTTTCTACTATTGGTTCTGGTGTTGTCTCTTCTTTTGCTTCTGCAATAACTTTTTCTTTTCTTATTACCATTGAGCTATTTTCGGTGGCTTTAATTGCTGTAGTTTTTTCGGCTGAAACTTGAACAATCCCAGTTTTAACCAGTTTTAAGAATGCGAGAAGGAGTTTTGCTTCTGGGAAGGGATTTGTAACGTTTGGTAGTTTTTCAAGAAGTGGAAATAGCTGCGGATCTGGGTGATTGATAATGTGCTTAATAATTTCTTCGGCTAAGACTTCCGGTTTGATACCGTTTGCAATAGTCTCTTTGATGAGGCTCGCGATTTTTGTTTGATCTTGAGTTGTGTAAGAGCTAAGTAATTCTTCTATAATTTGATCTTCCGGGAGGCCGATAGCGTTAATGATCTTTTCTTTAGTGAGCTTTTCGTTTATTGACATAGTGGCTAGTTGGTCTAGGAGAGATAATGAATCACGAAAAGAACCGCCACCTCGTTTAGCAATTAATTCAATTGCTTCATCGTCAATATCAATTTTTTCTTTTTTTGCTACATTTCTCAGATACTCTGCCATTGTGTCTATGTCGGCGAGTTTGAAATTGTAGGTTTGTGCACGAGATGTAATGGTGATTGGAACTTTGTGAGCGTCGGTTGTGGCCATAATAAATACAACGTGCTTAGGTGGTTCTTCTAATGTTTTTAAGAGCGCATTAAAGGCCGATTTACTGAGCATGTGAACTTCATCGATGATATATACTTTGTATTTACCGGTTGATGGGGCGATGGTGGCTTTTTCTCGGAGTTCACGAATATTGTCGACACCTGTGTTTGAAGCTGCGTCGATTTCGATGATATCGAGGTAATTATCTTCGATTTCGTAGTTAAAACCATTAATGGCGTGAGCAAAAATACGTGCAACCGATGTTTTGCCTGTGCCGCGCGGGCCAGTAAATAGATAAGCGTGTGAAATCTGGTTGTTTTTGATGGCGTTTTCTAAAGTTTTGGTAATCTTAGACTGACCGATAATATCGGACAGCTTAGTAGGACGGTATTTTCTATACAAAGCCTTCTTCATTGACTTTATTATATCAGAGACTAATTAAAAATTATAGATCACAAAGCGGCTTCAACGGCAGCCCAAACGGCATTGTCGTTGTCTGCTGGAACAACTACTGATACTTGCGAACCTTCTTTGAGGTGGAAATAAGTAACTGAAGCATAGAGGATTTCGTATTCACGGCCGGAAACTTCTACATAATATTTGTCGTCGTGATGAATAAGAGTACCAATAACGGTTTTTCTTTCGACTGGACCAATTTGTTTGTAAAGGAATTTGCCTTCTGGAGTGATGGTGAGTTTCAAAATATCACCTTCTACGAGTTTGGACTTGCTGGCATAGTTGGCTGGAACTGGGAAATTCTTACCGTCAGGGCCAATCATGACCTGACCATCAAAGACACCTTCGATGATTTTGCCATCTGGATCGGAAATGACAGTTTCTCTAGGAGCGGTGATGGTTTCTCCGTCGCCAAGAATTGATATCAAAAGTTCCTTGGCTGCGGCCAAGTTGGTTTCTGCTTCGCTGATTAAACTACGGAGTCTTTTTATTTGTTTTTCTGGTAACTCAGACATCACCTCGCATCCTGTCTGTTAAAAATTATATTACTGTTATTATGATATATTTTTAGTTGTAAAATGTCAACAAAATTTTATGAAACTTTTCCACCAAAATAACACGGGTGACGTGCAAAATGTTGTAAAAAATACTAGATATGATGGTATTTGCCACCATTTGTAATTTCGTAGGCACGATAGATTTGTTCGATCAACATTACACGCATCAACATGTGTGGGAAAACCAAGTTGGAAAAACTCCATACAAAATCTGCTTTTTTTCGTACCTCCTCGGTTACTCCGAATGCTCCGCCGATAATAATGACTATGTTTTTCCCTTCAATGAATTTTTTATCCAGTTTTTGCGATAATTCAATTGAGCTAATATTCACGCCTCTTTCATCAGTTAATATCACATATTCGTCACTTTTAAAGTTCCAATCGGCTAAGATTTTATTTAGTTTATCTTCCTCGTAAAACTCCCACTTTACGTCGTATGGTTTACGAAGCCTCTTTTCGTATTCTGTGATTCCCTCTGCTACCCAGCTTGGACTCTTTTTGCCGCCGGCGATTATTCTTATCATGTTGCAATTTTCCTTTACTTTTGATATAATTATACCAGTTACCAAAGACAGCGACGGGGTTTTCCTTAATAATGTCGCCGAGGCATTTCTTGAATTTAATTGGTAACGCTGTTTAAAAACTTAGCTAATCGTTTACCAAAGGAACTTTTTATGGCAATTTCAAAAGATAAAAAGACTACATTGGTTGCTGATTTAACGAAACTTCTTTCCGACGCAAAAATGACTGCTT
>JAEEGL014622619.1_pt1 | contig 57257 bp, 46 predicted proteins | sample 9134231 | NCBI WGS metagenome assembly JAEEGL01 (sample SAMN16246548, study PRJNA631951) | gut metagenome | biome: gut microbiome; feature: rumen; material: fiber-attached | host: Bos | place: Iran: Karaj | collected 2018-10
AAAAAGAATGGGCAAGCAGCCGAAGCATACTTACCCAAATCCTCTCTCCACTGCGGTGCGTACGTGACTCGAACACGCGACCCCCTGCGTGACAGGCAGGTATTCTAACCAACTGAACTAACGCACCAACATGTGATTGCTATGGAGCTTTTCTTTTCCAAAGCGACTGCAAAGGTACAGCGACTTTTTGAATTGACAAAGGATTTTTCAAGAAATTTTTCAAAAAAATATCACAAAAATAACTAATTAGTTGTTGGTCAATCGTTTATCTTTTTCCCTTACTCATAGCGGATGGCCTCGATGGGGTCGAGGTTGGCGGCTTTCTTGGCTGGATACCAGCCGAAAAAGATGCCCGTGATGGTGCAGATGGCGAATGACAGCAGCACGGTCCACGGTTCCACTTGAATGAGGATGTGATATTCGGTAAAGTTCATCAAGATGTAGCGTGCCACATAAGAGATACCGGCCCCGATGAGCACTCCGATGAGTCCGCCAGTGACACTGATGAGGATGGCCTCGATGAGGAACTGGCTCATGATATCGACGGTGCGTGCCCCGACGCTCATGCGCAGACCGATTTCTCGCGTGCGCTCGGTGACGCTCACATACATAATGTTCATGATGCCGATACCGCCCACCAGCAGCGAGATGCCGGCGATGCACGATAGCAGCAAGGTGAGAACATTCATGACCGAATCCACCATCGATGTGGCTTCTTCCAGCGAATTGACCCTGAAATCCTGCATGTCGCCCTTTTTGAGTTTGTGGTTCTCCCGCAGAATCTGTGTCACATCCTCTTTAGCCAACGAAGCCATTTCCTTGCTGGTGGCCGCCACATAAATCATGTCGAAATAATTCTGTGAAATCATGCGTTTCATCACCGTGGTGTAAGGCATTAGCACGATGTCGTCTTGGTCTTGGCCAAAGGCAGTGCGGCCTTTGCTCTTGAGCACACCCACAACCCTGACGGGGATATTGTTGATGCGGATGACAGCCCCGATGGGATCGGCATTGTTGGGAAAAAGCTTGTCAACGACAGTTTTTCCGACAATGCAGACCTTGGCCGAACCTTTGACTTCGGCATCGGTGAACATATCACCTTCAGTAATTGAAAGCCCGTTGATGTCGAGAAATTCATTATTCACGCCTTGTACCGAGCCACTATGGTTGTTCTTGCCGTTGATGAACTGACCTGAAGTGTAAACCATGGGGCAGATCGCTTTCAGATACTTGTTCTTCTCCAGAATGCTCTGATAGTCGGCTTGGGTGATGGTCTGGCTGTATTCAGGCAACCAGTTGCCATCGGTATCTTCATAGTTTGGTCCAGGTATGATATTCAATGCTCCCGGGTCCACATCTTCGATCTCTTGCATGATGGTTGCCTTGGAGCCGGTGCCCAGGGCCAGCATGATGATGACCGACGACACGCCGATGATGATGCCCAGCATGGTGAGAAAGCTGCGCATCTTGTTGGCCGAAATGGCCTTCATGGCGATTTTGAACAGATTGGTAATATTCATTGTCTTTTGGTTTTTTAGTCCCTAATGCCTAAAACCTAATCCTCCTCGACGGGGAGCGATGCAAGTTTGTCGGCGGCATCCAGGATGCTATCGTTCAGCCTGTCTTCCCGCAGCTTGCCGTCGCTCAGGGTGATGGTGCGGGTGGAATACTGGGCAATTTCGGGATTGTGGGTGACAAAGATGATGGTGCGCCCCTCGGCGTGCAGCTGCTGGAAGAGCACCAGGATTTCAAATGAGGTGCGGGTATCCAGGTTACCTGTCGCTTCGTCGGCCAGGATGACGGCAGGGTCGTTGACCAGGGCGCGGGCGATGGCCACACGCTGCATCTGTCCGCCCGACATCTGGTTGCTCTTGTGGTTCAGGCGGTCGCCCAGCCCCACGCGCTGCAAGGCTGTGACGGCGCGCTGGCGGCGCTCACGGGCGCCAATACTGGTGTTGTACATCAGCGGCAGTTCCACATTCTCGACCGCGGTGGTCTTGGCCAGCAGGTTGTAACTCTGGAACACGAAGCCGATTTTGCGGTTGCGCAGCACGGCACGTTGTGTCTTGCTCATCGAGCGCACAGGTGTGCCGTCGAGTTTATATTCGCCACTGGTGGGCGTGTCCAGACAGCCCAGGATGTTGAGCAGTGTCGATTTTCCTGAACCCGAGGTGCCCATGATGGTGACAAATTCGCCGTCATTGATGGTGAAAGAGACGCCCTTGAGGGCATGTACGGTCTCTTCACCCACCACAAAGTCGCGGCAGATGCCCTCCAATTCTATTACTGGTTTTTGTGCCATTTTTATTTCTTCTTGTCTTTGTCTTTCTTGTCAACATCCTTTTTGTCGGGTTCGGTGGCAGCGCCAATCTCAAATGACTGGATGACTGTCGTTCCCTCTTCCAGGCCGCTGATGATCTCTGTGCGCAGGCCATCGGTCACCCCGATTTCCACCTTGTGTGCCGTCAAGACATTATCCTTGAGCGTCCACAGCTTGTGCTCGGCCGTCGTGTCCTTGATGACATATTTCTTGCCGAAGACGCTGGCTTCGGGGGTAAAGCGCAAGGCTGCCGAGGGAACGCTCATGACGCCGTTGCGTTCCATTGTGTAGATGGTGATGTTGGCAGTGAGGCCGGGTTTGAGCTTGAGGTCGGCATTGGGTGCACTGACAACCACTTCATAGGTCACCACATTGTTGGTCGTGACGGGATTCTGTCGCACTTGCTTGACAGAGCCCGAGAACACGTCATCGGGGTAGGCATCAACGGTAAAGGTCACGCGCTGGCCCTCCTTCACCACACCGATGTCGGCTTCATCCACCTTGGCAATGCACTGCATGTCGGTCAGGTCCTTGGCAATCTTGACGATTGACGGGGTGCTGAACGACGAGGCCACGGTTTGGCCTTCCTCAACCGACTTGCTGATGACCACGCCGTCGATGGGCGAATAGACAGTTGCATAGCCCAGGTTGGTCTTGGCACGCACGACGTCCTGTTGAGCCACCTTGACGCTCTCTTGCGCCTTGCGGTAGTTCTCCAGAGCAATATCATACTCCGAGGTGCTCACCAGTTCCTTCTGGTGCAGTTCGGCATAACGGCTGTAGTTTTTCTTCTGATAGTCCAGCTCGATTTGGGCCGAACGGAGGCGCGTTTGGGCCGTCGAGAGGTCGTTCAGCAGGTTGGTGCGGTCGAGCTCGGCGATGAGTTGTCCCCGCCTGACCACGCTGTTGTAATCCACGTACAGACGCTTGACGATACCCGACACCTGGGTGCCCACGTCAACAGTGGTCACAGGCTCGATGGTGCCAGTGGCGGTAATGTTGGCGGTGATGTCACCAGGCTCGATTTGGGTGGTTTGGAAGTTGATTTGCTCACTGCTGCTCTTCCGTGTCATCATGGCGATGATGCCCGCTATCAACAACAGGCCCACTAGCGCCAAGATGATTTTTTTTCTCTTTTTCATAATCTATGTCGTTTTAATGTTTTGTTTTCCTCTTTAATCGTCACTAGAAACTGATGCTTTCCCCGTTGTAATACTTGAGCAGGGCCATGTAGAGCAGTGTCTCGTACTTGGCTTGCAGCATCTGCTGGATGGCGCTGCTCAGTTTGGTCTTGTCCTGCGTGAGCTCGACGATGTTTTTCAGTCCCAGGCGGAACTGTTCGCTGGTCAATTCATAGCTCTGGCGGCAATAGCCCACATTCTCCTGTGCGGCGAGGTAGCGTTGCTGGTTGCTGCGTGCCTGCAGCCAGTAGTTCTCGATGGTCTTCCACAAGGTCTTCTGCGTGTCCACCATGTCAAGGTAGGCGTTTTCACGTTCCAGTTGCGCCCGCGCCACGGCGTTCTTGGTCTTGCCGTGGTCCCAAATGGGGATGCTCAACGTCACGCCGATGCCGTTGTTCCACTGGTTCTTGAGCTGGGTGAACATGTTTCCGTTACCCGTTGAGTTGGTGGTGGCGATGCTGGCGTTGGCATTGATTGTGGGCTTTTTGGCGGCCTTGGCAATCTCCTCGTTAATATAGGTGCGGTCCATCATCAGCTGGTGGGCCTTGAGTTCAGGGCGCGACTCGATGGCATGCCGGTAAACCGCCTGCTTGTCGGGCAGCGGGCCGAGCACATTATTGGTCAATGTGGGGTCGGCCAGCAAGAGTTCCTCGTCACCGTCCAGTTCCATGAGTTGCTTGAGTTGCAGGCGGTAGCCGTCAAGGGTGGTTTCATGAGCCACTTTTTGGTACTTATCCTGCGCCAACTGCGATTCCAGCTGCGAAACGTCGGCCTTGTTGAGCAGTCCGGCTTGCTTGCGCGCCCGCGCCTGGTCGAGTTGCGCCTCTCCAAGCGCGATGAGTTCGTCGTCATAGCTGAGTGCGTCCTGGGAGTAGAGTATCTGCACAAACAGTTGCGTGATCTGCTCCTCGATGTTGAGTTCGCTGCTGAGCACGTTGAGTTCGGCGATTTGGGTATTGATTTCGGCCAAACGGATGTTGTTGCGAGTCTGTCCTCCGTTATACAGGTTCATATAGGCGCTCACTCCATAGTTGCCGCTATAGCTGTTGCGGTTACTGAATGACACCACGTCCGAGCCGATAATTCCGCTATGCGTCTCCTGGAAGGGGCGGTTGCTCACATACTGGCTCGTGCTGAATTCCACAGTGGGCAGGCGGTTGCTCTTGGCGTCCTGCAGCTCGATTTGAGACGAGCGCACGTTCACCTTGTTACGCTGGATCGTGACATTCTGCTGTTTCGCCCAGTTGATGCAATCCTGCAGGGTCCAGGCGTAGGGCGTTTCCTGGACGGCAGTTGCGCTAACTTGTGCATGGATGCTGCCAGGGACCAACAGGCAACCTGCCAATATGATATTACCGATTAATCTCATCATGATGCTATTCTTTTTATATGTTTTTGTTCATTTACCCTTTAGACGCAAGAGGAAACAAAATTACTACACTTTTTTTCAAAAAATGTCATAATAAATGTGCCACCTCATATCTCATATTAATTGAGTTGTGATTATATCCTTTAGACGCACACTGCAGGGTGAAAAGTTGCAGGTAACGTCCATTTTCGCACTTCAAGGCGTAGAAAAAACGGTCGCGGCAAGGCCGCGACACGGTAAATCGGTTTTCTGTGCCGGGACTTTGTCACGGCCATGATTCTATGGAAGGTCTTGGTGGAATGAGCCCCTATGGCTCAATCGACCAGTTACCAGGGGTCTTCCGATTGGGATTCTTCAGCGATTAGTTTGCCGTAGGGAGTAAGGTACTCGGGGGCGCTGGGATCGTTAGGATAAAAGAGAGGCACATCGATGTCGCCCTGGGCAAAACTGGCTATCTCATAGACCTGATAAAAAAGATGCAGAAATCCTTCCTCAAAATACCATACCGAAGGAATCTTCATGACTCCGTCATCGGGGAGGAACAAATCCTCCTCGGTGTAGTCATACTTGAGGTTGATTGACTTCAGGATGTGGGGGCGAATTAATTCCGGGTCAATCAATACATCCTCCAGCGTGACGATCTTGTCGAGTTCGGTATCATAGGTAATGTAGTTGTGGACATACATGCCATGGGCTGCTCCCGCAAAATACATATAGGTGAATAGATGGAATACAGCGAACCTCTTGCCCAGGGTCTTGAGTTCAATGGTATTGGTAGTGGAAGAAACAGCAGATTCTATATCGTTGAAACTGTCAAGAATCAGATAAGGGCCATTGTCACCAAAGGGCACATTATCGATGTCGGTGTACAACGTGTACTCGATGGCGCGGTCCATCTGCTTGATATCGTCCTTGTCTGTCAGCCATTTGCAGATGGCCTCGTGCAGCTTGGGACACTCCTTGCCATTGAGTATCACTGGCCAAAAGGCTTTGATGGAGTTTATCTGATACTGGGCATCTTCTCCTTCACCGAGTTTTGCCCTGACAGTCTTGTCGATGTTAAAGAACTGGCACGGTTCCCCGTATGATGATTGTGCCAGGGCAGGGGTCGCCCAAATCATGAATGCGATGGCGATAAAGATGAGGGTTATTTTTTTCATAATGTATGATGTTTGGTCTTTTTTACTCGGTGTAATCGAGAAGCTCGAGGCCGTAGGGGGTGTAGAGGCGTTTCATCTCCTCGGGCTTGAGCATGTAGGGGTAGATGGGGGCGTCAATCAGGCCCTGGGCATAGCTGGCGATCTCATAGACCTGATAGACGGCATGCAGCACCGAACCGTCAATATGGAAGTCGCGGGGCAACGGCAGCAGGCCGTTGTCGGGCAAGAACAGTTCATCAGTGCCGTAGTTGTATTCCTGCTTGATTGACTTGAGGATGGCGGTGCGCAGCAGGGTGGTGTCGGCGATGACGTCTTCGAAGGTGACAGCTTTGCCTTTCTTGAGGTCATAGGTGACATAGTTTTGGGCATAGATGCCATGGGCGGCTCCAGCCATAAAGGAGTAGGTGGCCAAGCGATAGGTGAGCAGGCGGTCGGTCATGTCTTCCATGATGACATTCACCTCGCTGCTCGAGAGTTTGTCGTGCCCGTCCTTGATGGTCTTCACGGGTGTCAGTTGCTTGCTGTCAAGTTCGGTGTAGTTGGCGGGATTGAGCAGGAATTCGGTGACCTTGTCCAGCTGGTTGAGCTCGGCGCTGTCGGTCATGGCGCGGAACAGGGCCTGCTGCAATTCGGTGCAGGGCTTGCCGTTGATGACCTGTGGCCAGAAGGCGGTGAAAGTGTTGTCGAAGTAGACAGTGTCATTCTCCTCATCTAAATAGGAGAATACCTTTTCCAGCTTGATGTTGCTGAACTGGCACAGGGTACTGTCATTGCTCGCTTGTGAACTGCTGTTGTTGCTGCCACCAGTGCTAGTGGAGCAGGAACTGGCAATAAGGGCCATTGCCGCAAGGCCAAGAAATAACTGTCTCATCATGATCGTCGGTTTTGAGTGAATTGTCGTCTGCAAAGTTAATGAATTCTTGTGACAATTGGCAACTGGGTTATAAAAAAGAAAATCCTCGACTCACGTCGGGGATTGCTTAACTAATTAACCTTCTAATACCATTAACATAAACCTTAAACATTTGTTTTTCTCGAAAAACCAAATGCCTCCCGGCATCTGTGTTTTTCATAACCTTAAAAACTATTACCATGAAAAACCAATGCAAAAGTAGTGCAAATATGTTATATAACATAATTCTTGGACATTTTATGGCTAAAAATTAACGTTTGTTCAACGAAAACGATTGCGTAATCCTAGATTTTAACAATCGTTAGTAATTGAAAACTGATTTTTTCTTAGGTCGTTGCCCCCAGGTTGTTGCCGTGCCTTGTGCTGCGGTTTACCGCTCGGTGAGCGTGGCAAAATATATCATGTCGATTTCCTCGTAGGAGAAATCTGCGCTGAAGAAGTTGCCGGTCTTGAGTTTGAGGCAGTCTGACAGGCGCTGCAAGGCTTGTTCAAACATCTGTTGGTGGTCAAACGCCAGCGACGGCAGCTTGTTGATGGGGAACCATCGCGCCACGCGGGCATCGTCGCCACCCTGCACCGGCTGCATGCGGGTGAGGGTGAAATAGGCGATGGAAATGACACGCTCGCGCGGGTCGCGGTCGGGTGTGGCAAAGGCCCCCAGCTGCTCGATGTCGGCCACTTGCAAGCCGGTTTCCTCGAGCAGTTCGCGCCGTGCGCCGTCAGGGGCATCCTCGTCGATGTTGAGGAAGCCTCCGGGAAATGCCCAGCAGCCCTTGAAAGGCTCGCCGCCGCGCTCGATGAGCAACACGTTGAGGTGGAGTCCGTCATAGCCGAACACGACGCAGTCGGTGGTCACGGCGGGGTGAGGATATCGGTAGCAATAGTTTCCTTCCATAGGGCGGCGTTATTTTTCAAGGAAGAAAATTTGCATTTCCTGCTGGGTTGCAGGCTTGTCAATGGCCACAGCGGTAAAAGGCACCATCGTGTGGGACAACTTGTCGCCCTTCTTCACTTGGTAACTGAATACCATGATGTTGTTTTCTGTCACCTTGACGGCTACAGGATTGATGGATGTTGCACGCTTGGTTTCGGGCATGACAAGGGCAACGACAAACTGCTTGTTCCAGTTCACACTGGTGGGCATTCCGCCCATGTGGGCTGCCATACCGAAGTATTTCTCAAAGTCCTCCTTGTTGTTGATGATGAGGCGCTGTTGCTTGGAGCAGTCCACATCGTTGCGCACGAAATAGTTTTCCAGCGTTGTGTAGTGGATGGGGGTGGCAACTTCATCGATTTTTTGGGCCGCGTACATTTTGTCCATAAAGGAGCAGCTGCTGCACAGCATGATGAGCAGGGAGCCCACGGCGAGAGCGATGGTCAGATGTTTCATTGCTTGGAATGTTCGTTGGTGATTTTGTTATAATAGAAGTTGAGCACGTCACTGGCGGCTACAAACGAGGTCTGCTTGCCGGCCAGCACGGTGTCCTCCTTAATTTCTAGCAGTCTTTCAATCTCAGGGTCGAAGTAGAAACGTGCCAACAGTTGCTCGTTGATGGTCTCGCGCATCCAGTAGCGTTCCTGTTCGTGACGTTTCTCGTCGAAGTAGCCGCTGGCCTTGACGTGGGCAAAGTAGCGGTCGATCATGTCCCACACCTTGTCGATGTCCAGGTCATAGTAGCCCGAGTAGGTGATGACTTCGGGCAGGAAGCCGCTGGGGGGTAGGGGATAAAGATGGAGGGCATTGCGAAACTGAGCGGCAGCCAGTTTGGCGCGCTCGATGTTGTCACCGTCACACTTGTTGATGACGATGCCGTCGGCCATCTCCATGATGCCGCGCTTGATGCCCTGTAGTTCATCGCCGGTTCCGGCAAGCTGGATGAGCAAGAAATAGTCCACCATCGAGTGAACGGCAATTTCGCTCTGTCCCACGCCGACGGTCTCGACAAAGATGGTGTCATAGCCAGCCGCCTCGCACAGCACGATGGTTTCGCGCGTCTTGCGGGCAACGCCGCCCAGCGAACCTGCCGAGGGGGAAGGGCGGATGAACACATCGGGCTCGATGGCCAGGCGTTCCATGCGCGTCTTGTCGCCCAGGATGGAACCTTTGGAGCGCTCACTGCTGGGGTCGATGGCCAGGACTGCCAGTTTGTGGCCCTGCTTGATGACGTGCATGCCGAAGGAGTCAATCGACGTGCTCTTGCCCGCTCCAGGCACACCGGTGATGCCGATGCGGCGTGAATTGCCCGTGTAGGGCAGGCACTTCTCGATGACCTCTTGGGCAATGATCTGGTGTTCGGCATTGCGGCTCTCGACCAGTGTCACGGCCTGTCCCAGCACTGCACGGTTGCCCTTGCGGATGCCCTCGACATATTCGGCGGGCGTGAGCTGCGGTTTGCGTTTGCGTTTCAGGTATGGATTGACGATGGGCGGTTGCTCCACGCCGCTATTGACCTGCAGACCGGAGTACTGCTCGTCGTTTTCAGGGTGTTGCATCGAGGGGCATTCCTCGTTATGTTGTACGATTCTGGTTTTCTTTGCCATGGGTTATGTTGAGATTATTGTTTGTCTATCAAGCCCACCAAGCGTATGGTCTGGCGGGGTGTTTCCGGGTCGTTGCACAACAGCGTCAGCGGTATGTTGAGCATGTCGCCATCTATCTTGGAAGTATCGACGGTAACGGTAGCAATAGCTTTCTTGCCGCGCTTGACTTCCTGCTGGCTGACATTGATGGTGACTCCTTCGCCATCAGGAGCCCACAAGCGCCTGATAATGAGCCGTTCCTTTCCTCTGTTGGAAATCTGGAACGTGCGCGTGGCTTTTTCTCCCTTGGCGATGCTGCCAAAATCAAGCGTCTCGCCGCAGTCGGTAACAGCAACAGGAGCGTCACGGCGTTGCAGGTCGGTGAGGGTCGAAAAATCTTCCATCACCTGGGCCATCACATTAACGGTCGCTGTTCCTGCAACCGTCTGAGATGGCTGATGCAGTGCTTGGCTCACCAATGTCAAGGTGTCCACATTGAAGCCCCAAAGTGGGGCATACTTTGATATGTAATGCACCGTCAGCGCCGTGACTCTGGCCGGAGGCACTGTGTCGGGGACAACGGCTGGCCGGATGTGCGGTTTGCTGCCGGTTACGCTAACCAGCAGTGTGTCGGTCGAAGCATTATAGGCACTCAGGTAAAGCGTCTTGTTCTTGCCGCTGGTGAGTTCGCCAAAGGGGATGCTCCCCTGGCTGACGCGCAGTGAGCCTGCCCTGATTGGATATTGTTTATCGAGGGTAACATCGGTGGGGATGACGTTGCCCGTAATTTCCAGTACCGTGCGTTTGGGCTCGGTGTTGCAGAAGATGAGGGCCTGTTTGGAGAACTGCCCGGGGCGCCCTGAGGGATTGTAGGTGAGGGTGACTGCTGCAGTGTCTCCAGGCGCGATGGGCGCTACGGGATAGTTAATGGCGGTGCATCCGCAACCTGCCTGCACCTTGACAATCAGCAGCGGCTCATTGCCGGTGTTGACCAACCGCAATGGGTACGAAACTTTTCCGTCGGCCTCCTTGAAGACGCCGAAGTCATGTCGCCGCTCCAGCCAAGTGGCTTGTGGCTGGGCCGCAACGGTGATTGCCATGATGGCAAGCAATGATATGGTTAGGAAACGCTTCACTGCTTGGGGATGACAGTGCCCTTGATGCGCAGGGTGGTGGAGCGCTCACGGCCATTGGTCTTGATCTTGACGTTCTTGGTGAAAGCACCTGGACGGCCAATGGGACTATAGGTTACCTTGATTTTTCCTTTTTTGCCCGGTTTGATGGGCTTAGTGGGATATTCGGGACGTGTGCAGCCACATGATGCCGTGGCATCGATGATGAGCAGCGGCTTGTCGCCAGTGTTGGTGAATTCAAAGGTGCACGACACGGGTCCGTTGGCTTCCTTGATGGTGCCGAAGTCGTGATTCTTGAACTCGAAGGTAGCCTCGGCATATTTGTCATCGGCCCAACCGCTAATTGCAACCAGACAGACGGTGAAAAACGCTATCAGAAATCTTTTAGTCATTGTGTAGGTCTATTATATAGATGGTTTAACCTGCAAATTTAGGAACATTTTTTTGGATATATGCCCAAAAACGGAAATTTTGTAGGGGTGTTGTGAATATGATGTGATTAAATGTTGGATTATTGAATATAAGTGGTTATTTTTGCACCATTATCCCAAAGAATATTAACTTTTAAATCATAATTATTATGAAAAAATCAAGATTACTCATTGCATTGCTGGTGATGCTGGTTGCAGCTAGTGGCTATGCCCAGGACAGTTACCGCGAGGCTGTTAAACAGTATTTGTTATATCTCGGTCCGGATAACCAGATGAAGACGGCCTTGTGTGAGATGAAAGATGCCTTTTTTGTGCCGAGTGGCAATGTGGACCTTGATTTGTTGACCGAGCGTTACATCAAAGAGGTGATGATTGACCAGATGACAGACATGACTGAAACCATGATGAAGGAGCGTAATGTTACAGAAGTCGACTTGAGAACTGTCAATGCAATGGTGTCACCCCCCGAATTCCAAACATTTTTATCTCACCTGAACGAGTGGGACGAAAAGATTACCCGGATCTCAGATGAATCCATATCACTACTCAAAGATGGCGGTGAACCCGAGAACGTTCAAGTAAATCCAGACATTGATCCCGATTATGCTGCCAAATTCCAAAAGATGTGGAAAGAAAGTGGTATACTGGAAAAATCATTAGGCCTCTACGACAGAATATCTCTTGGCGAGATGACCGAAGAGATGGCACAACTCGGTAAATACAAGACCTGGCTCGCTGACAATCTCGGCACGATAGCCCTGAATGCGGCTTATGGCACCTTGACGCTCGAGGATTTTGACCTTGGTATGAAATTATACACTAATGAGTCTTACCGCAAGGTCACAGACACATCGGACATGAATGTTTTCAGCGTAATTGGTCCGGCTGCTGAACTCCTCATGAATTATCTCGACTGGATGGAATCTCAAGGTGCCCAGCCAAACAGTAAGTTTCAAAGCATCAAGATGCTCAAGAGCCTTATGCAATCGCCAAGGAATAGCTATGATGAAGACGAATAAGTTTTAGTGTCATTCAGCTTAAGGGCACTTCACATTAATGACATCAGCCGTTAGCATGACCATCAAGCGGGCGGCTGATTTTTTTGCTCCTCGTCAGATGATTTGTAGCGCAAAGTTGCCTGCTTATGCCGACTTTTTATTTATATTTGCAGGATTAAATCCAAAGAGTATTAACTTTAAAACTATAGCGATATGAAAAAAACAAGATTACTCATTGCATTGCTGGTGATGTTGGTTGCCGCCAGCGGATATGCACAGGAAAGTTATCGCCAGGCTGTGAAGGATTACCTGACAGCAACTGACCAATTTGAAAAAACCAAGTCGCTCATTTCAACTGTGGGCGTACTGTTTGACAAGAAAGGTCAGGTGGACATTGACCAGTTGACGCAACGGTATATTGATGAGCAGTATGAGGGTGACATGATAGACTGGTTCATGCAAACGGCAACAATACGCGACTTGACCGAGGCTGATTTAAAGGAATTGTCAGTGCTGCTTTCCACGCCTGAGTACAAGACTTTTGAAACTCACCAGCAAGAATGGATGGGTGATTTCCTTGCCGAAATGATGATGCCAATCATGTTGTTGATTGAAGATGAAGATTCTGTGGCTGACATAGATGTTGATGGAGAGGAAATAGTGATGGATGAAAAGACTGATTTGGTCATTGGGGATTTGAATAGTCTTCTAGAGTCGCCCATCCAGCCCAAGGAGGATATCGATCCTGCTTTTGCCGCTAAATTCAATGATGTGATTGTTAAATCGACTTTCACAAAGAGTATGATGGATGCGATGATGAAGAGGCTCAATGAAACATCCCCCGAACTTAACACTAAAGATGAATCCCGTAGTGCGTTCACAGATTGGTTGACCGCTAGCATGCCCACTATCTTGCTGAACAGCGCCTATGGCAATTTGACACTCGAAGACCTTGATTGTGCCGCCAATCTCTATGCCAACGAGGCTTATTGTAAACTAAATGACAATGGTGACACAGTCGACATGGATAATTTAAAAATCGGCCATATTATTGTTAAATATATGGATTGGATGAAGGAGCAAGGTGCAACAGTAACTGAGGATCCAGAGGTCTTAATGCAGTTCTATAAATCCTTATTTAATATGCAAGGTGAAAATGATGAATCCGATAAACCTTGGTACGATATGGATTTCGATGATCTAGGCACTGGCGAATAAGTCCAAGCCTGGGTTAGCATTTGCTAAACGATATCCCGTCAGCCGTTGTCATATCAATCATGACAGCGGCTGATGTTGTTAATCGGGCAAACAAGCCATTTTGGGGAGACTGTTGTGTCCTCAGCGTCCAAAGTGTAAAAATATTAGACACTTTTGTGTAAAAAAATTAGTCAATCAGTGTTTTTAGTCAAAAAAGACTTGACGGGAATGTTTGAAAGACTGTATTTTTGTGATAGCGACAGATTGCTGGAGGCTTTAGTTTCCCCCCAAAAGACAATTATCAACTGCTAAAACTATAAGGATATGAATAAGCGTACAATATTTTCAAGATTGTTGATCATCACACTGATGGTGACAATAGTATCAGTTTCCGGTTTTGCCCAGGACATTTATCGCGAAGCCCTTAAAGAGAATCTGTTGATCAACAATAACTTTGATCAACTGAAGGATGTCTTTATAAATATTAACGAAAGTCTCTTCGAGAAAAATGATAATGTGGAGCTGTTGACCGACCGCTACATCCAGGAAGCCTTAGTTGAACATTTTGTTGACGTGGTGGAACCCATCATGAAGGAACGTAACGTCACAGAGGCTGATTTGAGGGCTGTCAACGCAATGTTATCCACTCCCGAAGGTCAGACTTTTTTATCGCACGATGAAGAGTGGAATGCAAAGTTTAAAAATGCGTTGCATGAACTGATGCCCTCGTTCGAAGAGGACAGTGTGGCCGAGAATGTGGGGGAAATAACCGTTAATCCGGGCATCGATGCAGCTTATGCCGCCAAATTCAATAATATGATGGAAGCATGTGGTATCAAGCAAAAGATGCTGAGCTTTATGGATGGGCTCTTTCCAAGCTATAGTTTTGAAGGATACGATGAGTTAGGTAAATCCAATGAAATTAGGGAGATGATCAACAATATCAAGAAATGGGTTGATGATAATCTAGCCACAGTGGCGTTAAATAATGCCTATGGAATCTTGACACCTGATGACCTTGACTTTGGAGTGAAATTGTACACCAATGAATCTCACCGCAAGATTACTGATTTGTCGGACATGAATTTTCATGGCTTGATGGGTAAAACTGCTGATATCATGATAAAATATATTGAGTGGATGGAGTCACAGGGGGCTCAAGTGACCGAAAAAGCCAAAGGCTTGAAGAAACTTATGAATATGTATAAGAATTGGCCAGATGAAGAGCCTAAAATAAGTGAAGGGCCTATAATCAGAGATTAAGATGGACTCACTCTACCATCATCAGTCGCCGGCAGGACTATTGTGCTGGTGGCTGTCTTTTTTACCCCTCATAGGTTAATTTCTGATGCAAAGTGATAGTGTGTAGCGACTTTTTATGTAAATTTGCAGGATAAAACCCAAATTAAAGTACAATCAATTATGATGAAGAAATTTTTGCTTTTTATCGCCATGATGACGGCGATGACCGCAATGGCCGACACACCGTTGTGGATGCGTTATGCGAGCATTTCGCCTGATGGTAACAAGATCGCGTTCTGCTACAAGGGCGACATCTATGTGGTGCCCTCAAGTGGTGGTCAGGCTGTGCCGTTGACCTCGCAGTCGAGTTATGAATCCATGCCCGTGTGGTCGCCCGACGGCACGCTGTTGGCCTTTGCCAGCGACCGCAAGGGAAACAACGACATCTATGTGATGCCTGCCACCGGTGGCCAGCCCAAGCAGCTCACGCGCAACAGCGCGGGCGAGACTCCGTGGACTTTCAGCCCCGACGGCAAGTACATCTATTACAGTGCCGCGATTCAGGATCCCGCGAGCAGCATGCTCTTCCCCAGCGGAAGGCTGACCGAGGTCTATAAGGTGCCTGTTGACGGTGGCCGCGCTACCCGTGAGCTGGGAACTCCCGCCGAGTACATCTGCTGGAACAAGGGTGGTGACTTCTTCGTCTATCAAGATCGCAAAGGCGGTGAGGACGAGTACCGCAAGCATCACACTTCGTCCATCACACGCGACATTTGGCGCTATGATGCCAAGACCGGCCATCATAACAACTTGACCAACATTGGCGGTGAGGACCGCAACCCCGTCCTCAGTCCTGACGGCAAGACGGTCTATTTCTTGAGCGAGCGCAACGGCGGCTCGATGAACGTTTATTCAATGCCCATCGACCATCCCAGCCAGCTCAAGGCCGAAACCAGCTTTACCGTTAATCCCGTGCGTTTCTTGTCGATTGACAATAAAGGTACCCTTTGCTTCACTCAGGACGGTGAACTCTACACCATGCGTCCCGGCAGCCAGCCACGCAAGGTGGACATCAGCCTGTGGCATGACGACAGTGACCAGATTCAGCGCATGTCGCACACCCGTGGCGCTACCGATGCCGCCGTTTCTCCCGACGGCAAGATGGTCGCATTTGTAGTTCGTGGCGAAGTCTTTGTGACATCAGTCGAATACAGCACCACCAAGCGCATCACCGACACCCCCGCTGCCGAGAATTGGGTATCGTGGGGCAGTGATAACCGCACCCTGGCCTATGCCACCGAGCGCAACGGCAACTGGGAACTCGTCCTGGCAACCATAGAGCGCAAGGATGATCCCAACTTTGCCAATGCCACCCTCATCAAGGAGGAAATCCTGTTGCCCTCGACCACGGTGGAGCGCACCCGCCCCTGCCTGTCGCCCGACGGCAAGAAATTGGCCTTCATCGAGGACCGTTTCTGCCTCAAGGTGTTAGATCTCAAGACCAAGCAGGTGACTCAGGTGACCGATGGTTCGACCTGGTATGAAACCAACGGCGAGTTTAATTACTCCTGGTCGCCCGACAGCAAGTGGTTTGCCCTCGAGTTCATCGGCAACCAGCGTGACCCCTATACCGACATCGGTATTGTTTCGGCCAACGGCGGCCCCATCACCAACATCACCGGTAGTGCCTACATCAGCGAGGATCCCCGCTGGGTGATGGAAGGCAATGCCATCATGTTCCGCAGCAACCGTTATGGTATGCGTAGCCATGCCTCATGGGGCTCGCAGGACGATGTGTTCCTGGCATTTGTCAACCAAGAGGCGCTCGACCGCTATAACCTCAATAAGGAGGACTATGAACTGCTGACCGAGGCTGAGAAGGAGGCCAAGAAGGCCGAGGAGAAGAAAGCCGAGGAGAGCAAGAACAGCAAGAAGAAAGGCAAAGCCGCCGCTGCCCCCAAGGCCGATGACAAGGGCTTGAAAGTTGAGCTCGATGGCATTGAGGACCGCATCGTGCGCGTGACGCCCAACTCGAGCAGCATTTCGGGTTGCATGATCACGCCCGACGGCGAGTCGTTGTACTACCTCTCGGCATTTGAAAAAGGTTATGACCTGTGGAAGATGGACCTGCGCAAGCATGAGACCAAGCTGTTGAACAAGATGGGTGGCGGCGGTGCCGACATCCAGGCCAGCAAGGACGGCAAGACGCTGTTTGTGCTGGGCAGCAGCAAGATGCAGAAACTCACTGTTGCCAGCGACAAGCTTGCAGGCATCGACTACAAGGCCGACATGAAGATGGACCTGTTCGCCGAGCGTGAGTACATGTTCAACCATGTTGACAAGCAGATTGATAAGCGTTTCTACAACCTTAACTATCACGGCTGTGACTGGAAGGCCAATGTTGAGACCTATCGCAAGTTCTTGCCCCACATCAACAACAACCAGGACTTTGCCGACTTGCTGAGCGAGTTGCTGGGCGAGTTGAACGCTTCACACACCGGTGGCCGCTACTATCCCACCAGTGGCGAGGCTACAGCCGACCTGGGACTTATCTATAACTGGAATTATACCGGCAACGGCCTCAAAGTTGACGAGGTGATTGAGGGCGGTCCTTTGGCCAAGGCCAAGAGCCAAGTCAAGCCCGGCACCATCGTTGAGAAAATCAATGGCACCGCCATCGATGAGGAAAACGACTATACTGAGCTGCTCAACGGCCAGGCTGGCAAGAAGACCTTGCTCTCGCTCTATGATCCCAAGACCGGCAAGCGCTGGGAAGAGGTGGTGAAGCCCATCACCAGGGGTGCCTTGGGCGAATTGATGTACAAGCGTTGGGTAAAACGCAATGCCCACATCGTGGACAGCCTGTCGGGCGGTCGCCTGGGCTATGTGCACCTGGAGTCGATGAACGATGCCAGCTATCGCGATATCTACAGCGACGTGCTGGGTAAATACAACAAGCGCGACGGTATCGTGATTGATACCCGCTTCAACGGTGGCGGTCGTCTGCATGAGGACATTGAGGTGCTCTTCAGCGGCAAGAAGTATTTCACTCAGGTGGTGCGCGGTCGCGAGGCCTGTGACATGCCCAGTCGCCGCTGGAACAAGCCCAGCATCATGCTGCAGTGCGAAGCCAACTACAGCAACGCTCACGGTACGCCTTGGGTTTACAGCCACGACAAGTTGGGTAAACTTGTTGGTATGCCCGTTCCCGGTACCATGACCAGTGTGTCGTGGGAGAGGCTGCAAGACTCGTCGCTCATCTTCGGTATCCCCATCATCGGCTACCTGCTGCCCGAGGGTAACTACCTCGAGAACACCCAGTTGGAACCCGATATCAAGATTGCCAACAATCCCGAGACCGTCATTAATGGCGAGGACCTGCAGCTCAAGGCTGCCGTTGACGAGTTGATGCGCGAGTGCGGGCTCAAATGAGATTATTAGAATTGGTTAAGGAGAAAAGCCCTGACTGAAGAGAAACATTTAATATTTTTGTTGTACCTTTGCAGCCAAATTTAGGCAGATGAGACTCCAAGAATTGTGAATTCAAGGTGGTCGCAAAGCCGAATATTAGGGTGCAAAAAACATAGAAATGATGTTCATAATGAGCAACATATCAAGCGAGTTAAAGCGTCAGACGCGGTTTTTTCCTGTGCCTTTTCTTTCTGAGCAATTTCATAACAATAGAATAAGAATGTGACTTGACGGGACCTGCATGCAGGTCCCGTTTTGATTAATAATAACCTAAAAACGAGTTAATTATGATATCTGAATTCATTGCCAACAACTTGTCCGACATCATCGGTTACGCAGCGTCTATCTGTATGGTGCTAGGCTATATGCCTCAGGCAATTTACACTATCCGCACCCATGATACCGACGGTATTGCACTGCCCACGTTCCTGATGATGGGATTGGGTGGCATCTTCTTTGCCATCCAGGGCCTCTTGCTCAAGAATTGGCCCCTGTTCATCACCAACGTCATCACTACCACTTCAAGCGGCATTGTCTTCGGTATTAAGATGTACAATGACTATTGGAAAAAGAAATAACTTGGCTGTGTATCCTGCTGCCTTTTTCTCTATGTTCCGATAGGAAAAAGCATTAGTTTTTCTTTGGCGCATCGGAAAAAAGGTGTAATTTTGGGAAATTTTAATGATGGAATGTAAGTATTCCCCCTTGCTTCCGTCAGCTGGACTTTTCAGCAAGGCTGCTTAATTGATAATCAATAATTTAATAATACTTGTTTTTCTATGAGACTTAAACTGTTTTTGCTATTAGCACTCTTTGCCACCTTACCGATGCTGGCGCAACGTCAGGGTGTGCAAGGCGTGGTGACTGATGCCAAAAGCGGGCTGCCTGTTATAGGAGCAACCGTAATTCTTGACAATCAAGGCAATGCAGCTACGACAGACTCAGAGGGTATCTTCATCATTGATGATGCTGCCTCCGGTACCGACAAGCTGCTTGTTCTCGCTTATGGCTACAATGACTGGTCATGTGACATTACCATTGTCAACGGCATGGTGGAGAACCTGGGCGCAATTCAGATTGAGCCTATTTCTTTTGAAAGTGCCCAAGCCTTGGAGTTCCGCAACGCCATGGCCGACATGGCGCTCTCGGAGTCACAGCTCGAGGACGAAGAAGGTAACACCCAGGAGATCGCACTGCTGAGCGGTGCTACCGACAACCCCTTCTATCAGGCCTCAAGCTACACCTTCAGCACCGCCCGTTTCCGTATCCGTGGTTACGAGAACCAGAAGACCGAGACCTACATCAACGGCATTCCGTTCAATGATGCAATCCGCTTCTCGTTCAACTACTCGATGACCGGCGGTATGAATCAGGCCTTCAGGAACAAAACCATCGGTATGGGCCTGGAGGACAATTCCTACGGTTTTGGCGGCATTGGCGGTGCCAACAACATCAAGACCTTTGCTGCTGATTATGCACCTGGCACACGTTTGAGTCTTGCCTATACCAACGGTAACTACCGCTGGCGCGGCATGGTGACTCATGCCACGGGCTTGAACAAGCACGGCTGGGCAATGACCGTTTCGGCAGTGGCCCGCTATGCCGACGAGGGTGTGTATCCCGGTTCGTTCTACAACAGTGTGGGCTATTTCCTCGCGGTAGAGAAAGTCTTCAACCCGCAGCACTCGTTGTCGCTGACGACCTTTGGAGCTCCGACCAAGCGCGCTGCCAACTCGGCAATCTATGAGGAGTGTGGCCTGCTGGTGGGCAACAACATGTACAGTCCTGACTGGGGCTGGCAGGATGGCAAGAAACGCAACTCCAAGGTGGTTGAATCCTTTGACCCCACCGCTATCCTGAACTGGCTGTGGAAGCCCAACGACCACACCTCATTGAACACGGGTTTTGCCTATCACAAGTCGTTCTACAGTAAGGCCGCCCTCAACTGGTTCAAGGCCGCCGACCCGCGTCCCGACTATTACCGCTACCTTCCGTCCTATTATGATGTGAATAGCGAAGCGTTTGACGTCTATTTCGATCGTTGGCGCAGTGAGAGCGAATATACTCAGATCCGTTGGGATAACTTGTATCAGACCAACTACTTGAATAATCTGGAGGCTGACGCGACAGGCAAGGAAAAGGGTTCGACCTACATCCTTGAGAAACGCCACAGCAACCAGTCGAGTTTCACGCTCTCGTCGGTACTCAACATGCGTTTCTCCAATCAATTGACCATGCAGACGGGTGCCAACGCCAACTACACACTGTCGTCCTACTACAAAACCGTCAAGGACCTGCTGGGTGGACGCTACTGGCTGGATATCGACAACTTCAGCGACCGTGACTTCCCCGAGAATCCCGATATGGCCCAGAACGACATGAATAACCCCGACCGCAAGGTGGGTAAGGGTGATCGTTTCGGTTACGACTACGACATCCTCACCCTCAAGACACAATTGTGGCACCAGTGGGTGCTGAACCTGGCCAAGTGGGAAATGTTTGCCAGTGTCAAGGGTGAATACTTCCAGTTCCAGCGTGATGGTAAGATGCGCAATGGACGTGCCCCCGAGAATTCCTACGGCAAGGGTGACACCCACCGCTTCTTGACCTATGGCGCCAAGGCCGGTATCACCTTTAAGCTTGACGGACGCAACAGCTTCACGGGCCATGCTTTCTATGGTACCGAGGCCCCGCGCCCCTATGATGCCTATATCTCGCCGCGTACCAAGGATGACGTCATCAACCTCAAGGTGGAGAAAATCTTCTCGGCCGATCTGAGCTATGCGATGAGTTTCCGCAACTTCAAGAGCATTGTCACTGTATTCTTCACCGACCAGCGTGACAATGTGGAACGCACGGCCTACTATGACGATCGTCACAGCACCTTCATGAACTATGCCCTCACCGGCATCCACAAGCAGTACAAGGGTGTTGAGGTGGGCTTGAGCTACAAGCTGTCATCCTCGCTCACCATGAGTGCGGCTGCCAATATTGCCCGCTACCAGTACAAGAACCGTCCCACTGGTACCCTCAGCTATGAGAACGGTACCAGCCCCGATGTGTCTTCGGTGGTTTACCTGAAGAACTTCTATGTGGGCGGTACTCCCCAAGAGTGCTACATGCTGGCCTTCAACTGGGCCGGTCCCAAGCAGTGGTTCGTTGAATTGAACGGTGCTTGGATGAACCGCTCCTATGTGAACCTCTCGCCTGTGCGCCACGAGGAGATGCCTAACCTGTACACGATGGCCGATAGCGAGGAGCACCTCCAGCAGATGATTAAGGACATCAGCCAGCAGGAGAAGCTCAACGAGGCCCTGGTTTTCAATGCCAGCATCGGTCATGTGATTTACATCAACCGCACGGCATCGTTCAACATCAACCTGAACTTGAACAACATTCTTAATAACAAGAACATCCAGACGGGTGGTTACCAGCAGGGTCGCATCGACACCAAGGACTATGCCAACACCGCCAACAAGTTCCCCAACAAGTACTACTATGGGCAGGGCTTCAAGTTGTTCCTGAACTTGGGCTTGAAGTTCTAAAGCCTTTTCAATCACATCAATAAACCAGATATAAATAAAACTAACAATACAAGACACTATGAAACGTTTTAATTTTTATCTCAGCTTGATGCTCCTGTTGGTGTTCACCGCTGCTTGCAGTGATGAGTTTGACCAGCCCCCCATGGTGATTCCCACCGCCGAGCACCATGCCAACATGACCATCGCTGAATTCAAAGCCAAACACTGGCAGGATGACCGCAACTACATCGACACGGTCAAGGAGGACGAGATCATCCATGGTTGGGTGACCAGTAGTGACGAGAGCGGCAACATTTACAAGTGCCTCTACATCATGGACGAGTCAGGCGAGGGATTGGCCATTTCCATCAACCAGAACAGCCTGTACAACAACTATCGCATCGGTCAGGAAATCGTGCTGCCGATGAAGGACTACTTTGTGGGCAAGTACAACGGCCAGCAGCAGTTGGGTTATCCGCAGTGGTATGCTTCGGGTAACGCCTGGGAGGCCACCTTCCTGCCCCAAGCCATGTGGGAATCCTTGGTTGAAATCAATGGATTGCCCGACCTGAGCAAGATCGACACCCTTGAAGTGAGCCTTAGCGATTTTGTGGGCAAGTCTGATCCCGAGACACTGAGGAAGTATCAAGGTCGTCTGGTCCGCATCAATAGTGTGACTTTTGATGACGCCAATGGTGAAAATACGTTCGCTGAGGCCAGCGCTTCCACTAACCGCAACATCAGCGATGCTAATGGCATGTCGCTGACAGTACGCAACAGCAACTATGCCGATTTCCGTGCCGACATCCTGCCCGAGGGCGAGGTTGACGTGATAGGTCTCCTCGGTTCTTATGGCACCAACTGGCAGCTCGTGCTCCGCAGTGCCGACGACGTCATTGGCGGCGGTAAAGAGGGCACCAAGTCCAATCCTTTCACCGTAGCTAGGGCTATCGAGTTGCAGAATACCGGTTCTAAAGGATGGGTTACCGGTTATGCTGTGGGTGCAGTTGCCAGTGAGCACACTACCGTCACCAGCAATGCCGACATTGAGTGGGGCGCTCCCACCGAGATGGACAACACCATCGTTCTGGCCGATGATCCCAACTGCAAGGACTACACCAAGGTCGTGATTGTTCCTCTGCCCCAGAATACTCCTTTCCGCGAGCAGGGTAATCTGAAGGACAACTCATTCTATTACAAGGGCCTCTACTTGGTTAAAGGTAACCTGACCAGCTATGATGCTGAAGGCGTTCCCGGAGTCATGGGTAACAAGGGTTCTACCGATGAGTACAAATTGCCTTTCCCCTATCCCGAGAAAGGTGTGACTGAACTGCAGGAGGGCTTCGATACTGCTCTGCCCAGCAACTGGAACAATGTGAAGGTGAGCGGTGACAAGGCTTGGTACCAGGATTCCTTCAATAACAATGGCTATGCTGCCATGACCGGTTACAAGGGCACGCAGCCGCCGTTCGACGCTTGGCTGGTATCGCCCGCTTTGGACATTGCCAATGCCACCAGCAAGATTCTCACGTTCAAGACTCAGGTGAATGGCTATGGTAGCACAACGACCAAGTTTGAGGTTTATGTCCTCAATTCCAAGAATCCCTCTGAGGCAACCGTGAAGGTACAGCTCAATCCCACGCTCGCCAAGGCTCCCGCCAGCGGCTATAGCAGCTGGGCAGAATCGGGTGATCTCGACCTCAGTGAGTGGGCTGACGGCGGCACCTACTACATCGGCTTCCGCTTCTATGCTACTCAGGACGCCAACTATGCAACTTGGTGTGTTGACGATGTGACCTTCGGCAAGGGTGGCAGTGCTCCTGCACCCAATCGTGCCGACTTCGAAACCATGCCCAAGGCTACCACCACTGTTGGAACCTACACCTCGACCAAGGGTTGGGTAGCAACCAACTGCACCCTGCTTGAGGGCGGTACCGGCAGCAACCCCATCTTTGAGTTCATCGGCTACATGCCCGGCTCATCTGATCCTGCCAAGGCTCCAACCATCAATGGCGGTACCGACAAGGTGGGCACCATCGTTTCACCGACCTTAAAGGGCGGTATGGCGAAACTGATGTTCAACTATGGCTGTGCCTACTCAGGCAAGGATCTTTCCTTCCGTGTTGATGTCAAGAAGGACGGATCAGTTGTCAAGTCATGGACAATCACCAACAATAACGTGACCCAGAAGAATGCATACAAATTTGAGGAAGCATGCTCGGTACAAGGTGATTTCACTATCGAGTTCACCAACCTGTGCCCGACCAACAGCACGGGCAATAAGGACCGCGTCTCAATTTGGAATGTGACTTGGGATCCTGCCAATTAATGGCTTCATTTAATTGATTATGATGATGAAAAAGATATTTTTCTTGGCCCTTGGGCTGGCAGCTTTGCTGCCGGCCAGGGCTTTCGGCCAGGATGTGGCACCCACCAAGAACGCCGTGATTATCGATACCCAGGAGGTTCAGCTCGATACCAACAAGGAGCAGAAGGTCCAGGAAGAGCTTGAACGTCGCTACACAAGATATGGCGTGATGTTCTATAACCTCGAGAACCTGTTTGACACCATCAACAACAATGGTGCCTATGACAAGGAGTTCTCGCCCGAGGGTGCCCGCCAGTGGAACGGTACCAAATATTGGCAGAAGGAGCACAACATGGCCTATGCCATCAGCCAGATGGAGGTCAAGGGTTCGCCTGCCGACGGTCCCGTGATCATCGGTGTGAGTGAGATTGAGAACCTTTCTGTGCTTCAGGATCTTGTGCGCCAGCCCGAGATCAAGGATCGCCGTTACCAGATTGTGCACCACGACGGTCCCGACCGCCGCGGTGTGGATGTGGCAGTTCTCTATAACCCGCGTTTCTTCAAGGTGCTGAATGTGACTACCCAGCGCATTAACAAATACCTTCCTGATTATCCCGAATTCCGCAGCCGTGACCAGCTCACCGTCACTGGCATGCTCGCTGGTGAAAAGGTGTCCATCATGGTCAACCACTGGCCTTCGCGACTGGGTGGTGAAGAAGCGTCAAGCTACCTGCGTGAGGCTGCCGGCCGCATGGCACGCGAGACCATCGACTCGTTGCTGCTCGACGATCCCAACCAGGGCATCATCTTCATGGGCGACTTGAACGATGACCCGCAGAACAGGTCTTGCTACGAGGCATTGGGCGCCAAGAAGGAAATCAAGGATTGTATCGAGCCTGGCTCGTGCTACAACCCCTGGTGGAACATCCTCAACAAGGGCATCGGCACCCTGGGCTACAAGGGTAACTGGAACCTGTTTGACCAGATCATTTTCACCAACTACTTCCTGAAGAACTACGACAGCAAGGATAAGCCCACCTTGACCTTCTCGAGTGCCGAGGTGCTGAACCGCAAGTTCCTGCGCGGCAGCGAGGGCGATCGTCAAGGTTATCCCCTGCGCACCTTCTCGGGTGGTGTATTCCTGAACGGTTACAGCGACCACTTCCCCACCATGATTTATCTGGTAAAAGAGATTAAGTGATATGAAACCGTTTTTCAACATAGTGCTGGCGCTGGTGGCTTTGCTGCCGGCGCTGGCTTTTAGTATGGGTTTGCCTTCTCGCCCGGCAAGCGGGCAGGATGATGACCAGCAGTCCGAGCGGCGTTACACCAACTATGGCGTGATGTTCTACAACCTTGAGAACTTGTTTGATACCATCAACAACAATGGCCGTCAAGACTATGAGTTCACCGCTCAGGGTGCCTACCAGTGGGACGGCGCCAAGTATTGGCAAAAGGAGCACAACATGGCCTATGCCATCAGCCAGATGGAGGTCAGCGGCTCTCCCGCCGAGGGGCCGGTGATTATCGGCGTGAGCGAGGTAGAGAACATCACCGTCCTGCAGGATCTTGTGCGTCAGCCCGAGTTGAAGGACCGTCGCTATCAGATTGTGCATCACGACAGCCCCGATCCTCGCGGCATCGATGTGGCACTGCTTTACAACCCGCGTTTCTTCAAGGTGCTGAATGTTACCACGCAACGCATCAACAAATACTTGCCCGACAATCCCGAGTTCCGCACCCGCGACCAGTTGACGGTGACAGGCATGCTTGCGGGCGAGAAAGTGACAATCATGATCAACCACTGGCCCTCAAGGCGCAACGGACAGGAGGCGTCAAGCCATGTGCGTGAAGCCGCAGGCCGCATGGCACGCGCGACCATCGACTCGCTGCTGCTCGACGATCCCAACCAGGGCATCATCTTCATGGGCGACCTGAACGATGACCCGCAGAACAAGTCATGCTGCGAGGCGCTGGGTGCCAAAAGGGAAATCAAGGACTGCACCGAGCCAGGCTCATGCTACAATCCCTGGTGGAACATCCTCAACAGGGGCATTGGCACTCTGGGCTACAAGGGCAATTGGAACCTGTTTGACCAGATTATTTTCACCGACTACTTCCTGAAGAACTACGACAGCAAGGACAAGCCCACCTTGACCTTCTCGCGTGCCGAGGTGCTGAACCGCAAGTTCCTGCGCAGCAGCGAGGGAGAACGTCAGGGCTATCCCCTGCGCACCTACTCGGGTGGTATCTTCATGAACGGCTACAGCGACCACTTCCCCACCATGATCTATCTGGTGAAGGAAATCAAGTAAACTATGCGGGTCATCGCCCCCGACTCTAACCGAAAAAAGTGGTGTTTGCCACTTTTTTTATTACCTTTGCAGCGATGAAACGGTTGCCGCTGGTCATATTATTAGTATGGGTGCTTGTGGCGGTGGTCATGGGGTGCAGTGGTGCGCACCGCTATGACGCGCGGCTCGTGGCGGCCGACAGCCTCATGCAGTCGGCTCCTGACAGCGCCCTGGCGCTCGTCGAGGCCTTGACGCCTGACAGCCTGACTGACGAGGGTGACCGCGTCTACCGCGACCTGCTGCTCACGCAAGCCCGCTACCGCTGCTACATCACGGCCACCAGCGACAGCGGCATCAACCGCGCCCTCGCCTACTACCGCGCCCATAGCGGCGAGCGCGAGAAACTCACCCGCGCCTACATCTACAAGGGCGCCGTCATGGAGGAACTGGGCCACCCCGACAGTGCCATGTACTACTACAAGCATGCCGAAGCCACCGCCGCCCCCGACGACTACTTTAACCTGGGAAATGTCAATTTGAGGATTGCTTCTCTCTATAAAGACCAGGTATCTCAAGACAGTGTTGCTATTAATAAATATAAAGATGCAATTAGTTATTTTACGGCAATTAATGACACTTGCTATCTAATTTCTTGTTATGGAGATCTTGGAGCCGTTTGCGGTGTGAAATATCCAGATTCTACCGTGTACTATTTAGTCCACGCCATTGATCTATCCAAGAATATAGATCCTGTTAAATACTACACCTATAAGTCCAAACTGGCAGGATTCTACTTCTATTACTATCAAGATTATAAAAGGTCTAATGAATTGGCAATGGACATATTTCGTCATGGCAAAGGTTATAGTTTGGAAAACCAATACTATTTTTATGCAGCATGGACTTATATCAGAATGGGACATTTGGATTCGGCCAAGTACGTCTTAAGGGAGACTCCCTTTCCTAAAGATGCGGTTGACAGTATGAACTGGCTCCAACTTGAGGCTGAAATTGCTCAAGCTGAGAATAATTCATTGGCCTTTAAATCAAACTTGCTGCAATCACGGGAGAAAGAGATCCAGATCATGTCAAGCAGCCAAACAGAAGTCTTAAAAGTCACCGAATCGAATTTCCAAAAAAGCAAAGCCGAGCAACAACAGATTGTAGTCAAGCGCAGGAATGGTTATTTGATTTTCGTTTTGCTAGCGGTATTGGGTTTAACTTTGCTGCTTGTCTTGCTCTTCATTCGCCAGAGGTTTGCCGTTAAAAGGAACTTTGAAGAGAGAAAAGAAGTTGATCGGATGCTTAGTGAAACGGTTTTGGAATTGAAAGAAAAGCAACTGAAACTGAATCAATTACAAGGATCAGTTTCTGAGCTGTTTGGATATAGGATTGATGCTTTAATGGAGCTGTATGACTGCGTAAAGTTCAAGACTAAAGATAAAGAAAACAATAGAGTAAGGTCTATCATACCATTGTCAAGTGTCATTATGGGCCTAAGCGATGACTATCAGACTATGGATATTAATTTGTCCGATAACTTTTGGAAGAAAATGAAACTTTCGGTAAATGGAGAATATGACGGTATAATTTCTTACATCGAAAAACAATATCCCAATCTTTCAAAGAAGGAGCAACAATTGTTTTGCCTACTATGTGCAAAAGTACCTCCTCAAATCATTAAGCTATGTTTGAATTACACGAACGTGAAAACTATCTCAAACAGGATCAATGTCATTATAAAGAAAAAGATGGGGCTTGATTTGACATTAAATGAATTCCTACAAGAGTACCTGAAAGGCAAATTATAAGACATTAATGAGGTGTTTTTAAACAAAGTGACAATTATTTTTTATAACGCTCTACATACCAACAAATTAGCAATTCAAAAAGTGACCAGTTATTTTGGGTAATAATGAGATAATAGTCGTAAATTTGCAGAAAAATTAACCATTATAGTAAACATAATGTACTGCATGAAACGATTATTATTTTTATTATTTTGTCTCGAATCTATACTGATAATGTTTGCCGATGACGGTAATCCGGCAGCAATCAATTTGCAGCACAATGGACCAGGCAACCATTCTGGTATTCCGCTTCCTGCTGACATGCCTGATGTGTATTATGATGGCGACAACCAGCAGATCATCGTTGACGGCCTGGGAGTGGTCACCTACTACGACGTGGAAATTGCCTCGGCAACCAACTGGACGGTCTATATCTCCACCCAGGTCAGCGGCTCCTACGGCACCATCGACATCTCCTCGCTTCCCGAGGGCGAGTACGTCATCACCATCGACAGCCCACTGGACAACACCTACGAGGGATACTTCGAAACTTACTGATGACTGCTTCAATCTTCGGTTCTCTTTTTGAAATCGAGAATAATCAGCAATAACACACAACTATTGTTATTTATTACTTTTAAAACATTTTTACTATGAAGAAAAAAATCTTTCTGGCTGCACTGATCTGCCTGTTGGCAACCGCCAACCACATGAGTGCTCAACTCATTATCCGCAACAATGGCCATGTTGAAATCGGCACAGACCCGTTCAACGAATTGCCAGACAGCCTGAGTCAGTACAGCAACCAGCTTGATACTGCTACGGTACTTAGGCTATTCGGAAATTACGGCAATCATGCAGCCGGCGGTCACATGACCTTCGGCGACAACCTGCTCCTACTTAATTACAATGTGGCTGTCGGTGAGCTTGGCTACACCGACACGGACTGCCTGTGGCTGCAAGGCAAGCATGGGACATATATCACTGCCAACGCAATGGGAACCGACACTATCATGTATTACGACAACCACCGTTCTGATGCCGTTCAGTTCAGGAAGGACGTTCAGACCAGCGGTGTGTTCGTTCAGTCCGACGAGCGATTCAAGGAGAATGTGGAACCCGTTGAGGGTGTTCTGGAATCGCTGGAGAACCTTGAAGCTGTGTCCTACACATTGAAGAATGACTATGAGAAAATTAGGCAAAGCATCGCATCCATGCCGATGGTGACCGAGAAAGACAGGGCTGACAAGGCTTTCTTCGAGAATTTCTACGCTGAGCGGGAACAGGGCAGCGAGCGATACGGTTTCCTTGCCCAGAATGTCAAGGAAGTGTTCCCTCAGCTGGTGCACACCGACAACTCGGGCTACATGTATGTCGATTACATTGGCCTGATTCCCATTCTGGTGCAGTCTATCAACGAACTGCGGGCTGAACTCGCCGAACTCAAGGCCGAGAAACAAGAGGAGGAAGAGGTCGTCCCCATGTTCCAGGCACCCCAGCTGTCGGCCAACAACGAGCTGGAAGCCAGCCTGAAAGGCGCCAAGCTGTACCAGAACGCGCCCAACCCGTGGAATAGCGAAACTGTCATCCGCTACTCACTGCCCGAGGAAGTGAAACGCGCCGACATCTACATCTATAATATGCAGGGCATGCAGCTCAAGTGCATCCCCGCACAGGGACGCGGCGAAAGCCAGGTGACCCTGACGGCCAGCAACCTCGGTGCTGGCATGTACCTGTATGCCCTTGTTGCCGACGGTGCCCTGATTGATAGTAAGCAGATGATACTCACCAGGTAAAAACACACAGAGCCATGAGAAAGATAAGATTCAAACCCGTCGCGGCCATCGCGGCGGCGCTTGCCCCGCTGATGGTGGCAGCGGGCGTCATCAACTATACCGCCACCTATGACTACAGCAAACTGACGCTGGGCACCGATACGCTGGGCGGCGTGACCTATACGACCGTCAACTATGACGGCCTGAAAAACGGCGGAGCCCCAGGCATGCCCTCGTTGCCCATTGATTACCTACGGTTCTCGGTACCATATAATGCGACGAATTTCAGTGTTACAGCCAGCATAGGGGCTACTGTCATTACCAGCATAGGACATCTGGTATATCCTTGCCAGGCCCCTTGCGATACGACCCCTATGGCCATCACGCTTCCAGACTCTTCAGCATACTATACCAACACGCTGTATCCGTCACAACGTGCTTGGGTTGTTGACGAGGGCTTCCTGGCAGGAGAGAACCACATCGTTACTGTTGCTGTCATGCCAATAGCCTATAAGCACTCATCAAGCGGCATGATGCGGAATTCCATAAGAAAGTCCAGCACTATACAGTTGACCTTAAACTATAACCTTACAGATTCCCCTCCTATTAATCCTATCATAAGGGAGAGTGATTCATTGAGGAACAAGGGTTACGAACTGACCCAATCATTAGTTGTCAATGCAGACAGTGTAGAAGCTTACGCACCTTTGTTAAATAGGGGCGGTTTTTCTGATTTCCCGAATATGCCCGATGACCCGCTCAGTAATGAGATATTTCAGATAATGACTCATCCCTACCTGATAGTGACTACATCAGAACTGTCCAATTCAGTGCGACGAATTGCAGCCTTGAAGAAGCAAAAGGGATATAATGTGAAAGTCGTCACAATTGATCAGATAATGAGAAATCCTATGGTGAATCAAGGGGATGTTGTGCGAGTTGAAGGCTCTTCTTATGTCGCTTACAGCGACAGTGCAGGAGTTCTCAGGCAATTTTTGAAAAATGCCTATAAATATTGGGGAGTCAAATACGTTATACTGAATGGAAATATTCCATACAGGATGACGACATTACAGTTGTGCCAAAAAGACACAGATATGGTATCATTCCCTTCAGACCTGTATTATGGGGATCTTAACGGAGACTGGTCAATTGGCCAGATTGATTACCAGCCTGAATTGTTCGTAGGCCGTATTATCGCAAAGAATGAAGACCAGATATGTAATTATTCAGACAAACTGTTCCGTTATGAGTTAAATCCAGGCAATGGTGACCGTAATTACCTCGACAGGATTATATATAGCGTGGGATATGACATGGCTGCCGCTGGTGAACTTCAAAATGCCAGATACTATTTTAACAGGATTTTCAGTGAAACCAAAGTCCTTCGCGAATCCTCAGACATCAACGACACCAGTAAGTTCCCTTCGGGGAAACACATCATTGACTCCATCAATGCAAGGCAGTACGGTTTTATCAGCTTCAATCACCATGGCTTTCCTGGCGGGTTGCTGACCTATGGCTTCAGAAATCGACACATAAAAGACGATTTCAAGTTTCTTTGGGCGATTGATTCTGTTCACATTTTTGCAGACGATCCCGACCATTGTGATGATGACCCTTCAACAGGAAACGGGTTGAACAACATGAACAACAGGTATTATCCTAGTGTCTGCTATTCCACATCATGTTCTACCATACCGTATAATGTGCTTCCAGGTTATGAGTTACTACCCATGAACTTAGGTGAGTCATTCACTACAGGAAAGGGTTATGGAGGGCCTGCCTTCATTGGCAACACCAACACAAGCTATACTCCTTCGACTGGTGAACTTGAGCTACTTTTCGGGGGGAGGTTATACAATAATGCTGAATATAACATTGGGATTGCTAACGGCATGGCAAAATCTTTATACTATACCATTCTAGATACGGTGGCAAGAAGACTGGTACCTGTTGTACAAAATCTATTAGGAGATCCAGAATTTGAGATATGGACAGACACACCTGAGGAGTATTCTAATATTACAGTAACGAGATTAAACAACTCTATTTCAATTTCAGGCATATCTGGTGCTGATTCTACGATAGTAGCATATACAGACAATAATGGCAATGCTCAAACTCGTGTGACATCGTCTGAAACGACATTTAACAATGTATCCCCTAATGGGACAATTATGCTCTATAAACATAATTATATTCCCTATATTGCTCCTTTATTCTTACAGAACGTAGCATTAAGCAATTCTCAATACGTGATAGCTAGTGATGTTACGGCAGGTGAATCGGTTGATTCTATTCGTACCCCGGGTTATGTGACCGTTAAGAGCGGTGTGGAGTATGAGATTGAAGCTAGTGGAACGGTCACACTTTCAGACGGTTTTTCGGTTGAAAAAGGTGCCACGTTTGCAGTCTATCCGTCAAGTTTCTGATAAGTAAATTTGGAAATGACGTTTAAGTTCAATATTTTTGCAATAAATTCAACAACAAAAATGTAAAACGATGAAAAAGAATATTGTTTTTATAGCGTTTTCGATACTTTCTCTTATTCATATGTCGGCCCAGGAATATGAGTATGTTCCTTTGGTCCGCGAGGGTGTAAAATGGGTATATTACTATGTTAATACCAATGATTTTTACCCTGCAGATCCTAATTTGGAAATAGGAATAGTATATCACACGCTTGAATTTAAGGGAGATACAATCATTAATGGCAAGACCTATAAAGCGATGCACAAGTATTATGGTGAATCAATAAATCCAGAGAATGATACGATTCCCATATATATGCGTGAAGAAAACAAAACAGTGTATGGCATCGTTCCCGACGGAAAGACTTATAACGACTGCCCAATTTCTTGTTATGGCAATGATTCCATTTTTTATTCTCAGATATTAGAAGGCAAAGAATTTGTACTATATGATTTTAATGATCCTGTGGCTTTCTCTTACGCGACATCAGTATTTTGTCAATGGTACCTAGAAGAATATGAACACGATCCTTTTAAGTTTTCCGACATGATTGTTGTGAACGGTCATCTTGCAAAGCGTTATGTCTTTAGCTGTTTTGGTGATTATTGTTTTATTGAGGGCATCGGCTTTGATGGTTTAACAGATGGATACTTGTTGGCCTACAAATATGACCGATTAATGAGTGCTCCCATATTTGTTTTAAGCCATGTCATTGAAGATGGTGAAGTGATTTATCAATCAGCTATGAACATCAATAATGATCCTGACGACTTATACCAATCAATAGCTCGTCCTGGTGTGAAATGGGTGAACGAGCATGTGACTGTTCATGATGGAGACACCACATGCTACTACTACACCTATGAATTCAAGCCAGTTGAGAACAATGAATTTGATTACAAATGCCATTATTCTTCCAAAGATGAGATGAATCCGTGTACTGATAGTATAGTGTCTATTGCCAGAGATATGGGACATGAGTTTTACTGCATCCAGAATAAGATGTTAATGCCCTTCATGGATGTTGGTGCAAACCTGATCGATTTTGAGTGTTATGACACAATGAACAAAATGTATGTTTTATATTACTTTAGCAAATCAGACATCAGCTCATACTATTTGCCAAATTACTATATATACAATCAAAAATATGATTTGTTGAATAGAGAGAATTTCATAGAAGTTGAGCCTCTGATGATTGAAGGTGTGCCATGCAGCCGTTATGCTTACGTAGGCGAAGGTAGTGACACGCTAGCCTATGTGGTGGAGGGCATCGGCTTCGACAGCCGCGACATGGGTGACCTGCTGACGCCGTTCACGCGCAAGCCCGACCCCGATGCCGACTATCAGGAGTGGTGCGGCCTGTGCCATGTCGTCAAGGACGGCAGGATCATCTACAAGGGCATGCGCTATACCCCCGACAACATGACAGGCATCGATGAAGTGGTAGCCGACCGGCGGGGACGTTACCTGGATCCCAACTACTACAACATGATGGGCCAGCCCGTGGGCAAGGAAGTGCCGACCACGCCCGGCATCTATATCCATCAGGGCAAGAAGATTTGTGTAAGCCCAATGCCATGATGCTTGCAACGGTGCCTTGAGGCACAGTCAACATTTTTAAGCCCGATTGCGCCGGCTGGAGCGAAGCCCCCCTTCGTGAAGACTGGCGCAGTTTTCTTTATGCTCGCTTTTTATGCTCGCTTCGCGAGCAGGATAAAGGATAATGGTTAATGGTTAATGAGGCATCCGCATTCAACTTTCTAAACTACGAATTACACTAATTGAACATATGGCGGTATGTCATAATTCAATGGCTGGAACTATAATCGCCCTGCGGGCGAGAAATTAATCAAATTAAATCATTGCTATCCACTAAAAATTTGAATTAGATATTTTATCGATAATTGGATTTTATAAAAGGCTCAAAATCAATCATGTTTTTAATCAAGTTCCTCAGAATCAATCGGTTTGTGATTTCAAATCCGTTCGGTCTAAATGTAACTATAAACCATTGATTTTCAATAAACTACAACAAAAATCGCCAATTTTAAGTGGACGCTTATGAAATTAAATATAAAATTATTATAAATTTGCTCAATTTCCCGTGCGATAGCACGGTTATCTTACCGAATGGCAATTATGACACAGCCTCATTCGTTTCATTCGCGTAATTCGCCGTTAAAAAGAAAGAAGGCGGATGCACCTAAAGCCTAAGCTATAAGCTCCTAGCTACGGCGATTGCCGCATAATATTTCTTGCCCGATGCGATAGTTTTGAGAAATAGTTGTAATTTTGCAGTGTAAAACAACCAATCGCATTGGCACACAATGAAAATCGGTAACATAGATTTAGGTAATCGTCCGGTGATGCTGGCTCCCATGGAGGATGTCACCGACCAGTCGTTCAGGCTCATCTGCCGTGAACAGGGGGCCGATATGGTCTATACCGAGTTCGTCAGTGCCGACGCGCTGATTCGCAACATCGAGCGCTCGATACAGAAGATGACCATTGCCCCTGGGGAGCGTCCTGCCGCTATCCAGATTTATGGCCGCGACGTGGACTCGATGGTCGAGGCGGCGTGCATTGCAGCCACGGCACAGCCCGAAATCATTGACATCAACTGGGGCTGCCCGGTGAAGAAGATTGCCGGCAAGGGCAGCGGAGCCGGCATGTTGCGCAATGTGCCGCTCATGCTGGAAATTACCCGAGCTGTGGTCAATGCCGTTGACGTGCCCGTCACGGTAAAGACACGCCTGGGATGGGATCACGACCACAAGATCATCGTTGAGCTTGCCGAGCAGTTGCAGGACTGCGGCATCGCCGCTCTCACCATTCATGGCCGCACACGCTCGCAGATTTATACGGGCGAGGCCGATTGGACCCTCATCGGTGAGGTGAAGAATAACCCCAGGATGAGGATTCCCATCATCGGCAATGGTGACGTCACCACGCCCGAGCGCGTTAAGGAGTGCTTTGACCGCTACGGGGTTGACGGCGTGATGGTGGGGCGGGCCAGCATTGGCGCTCCGTGGATTTTCAAGGAGATGAAGCAGTACCTGCTCACTGGTTCAGTGCCTGTAATATCCAACGAAGAGAAGATGTCGCTCATCCGTCGCCAGATTGCCGAGAGCATCGACCGCATTGACGAGTACCGTGGCATCCTGCACATCCGTCGCCATCTGGCAGCCACGCCGCTGTTCAAGGGCATCCGCAACTTCAGGCCCATGCGCATCGCGATGCTTCGAGCCGACACGCGTGACGAACTGGAGGCCATTCTTGACAAGATTGAGAACGACATATTACCTGAATTGGAAACTCAAGTGGATGATGAAAATAATTATGAAAAGAGTATTAGTTAGTCTCACATTAATTGTTGCCGTGTCGCTATTGGCATGTGCTCAAGAGGTGCGCCATGAGGTCCGTGTGGGTGATTTCACCCGACTGGCACTCATCGACAACGTCAATGTGAATTACCGTTGCAATGCCGACTCGGCAGGTCTTGCGGTATTTACCAGCACTCAGGATGTGGCCGACCATTTCATGTTCACTCTGTCCAGCAAGGGCCAGTTGAGCATTCAAGTGGCCGACGAATATGAACGTACAGGCAACGTGCCTACTATTACCGTCTATTCCTCGTCGCTGAGCGAGGCCGAAAACGGCGGAGAAAGTATCTTGCGCGTTATGGATTTGCCCCCGTTGAAGACTTTTAAGGTACGATTGACCGATAACGGAAAGATTATCGTGAAAAACGTGCGCTCGTCTCAGCTGGAGTGTCAAATTTTGAGCGGTAAGGGGAAAATCATTGCCGACGGTTCGTGCGATGACTTGTCGCTGAGGCTCATTGGCACAGGTGAAATCCAAGCCGACCAGGTGACGGCTGTCAACGTGTCGTGCCGCATCATGGGTACAGGCACCATCGGTTGCCATGTGAATGGAGGGGAACTCAAGGTGAGCGGTAGCGGAACCGGTAAGGTCTATTACAAAGGCCAGCCCTCAAAGGTCACCGTGCGCAAGCTGGGCACTATCAAGGCCATCCCCATGAAGTGATATCACTCACTGCTATTTCCTTTGTTTGTATGCAATATCGTTAAAACGCTGATTTCGCTGATTACCACGAATTTAAATAAATAAAACCAGTGTTAATTGGCGTAATTGGCATTTGAATCCTGGAGCGAACTTGCTTATCGGTTTAGGCGACGGTTTTTGGTATCGTTATATTTGTTGCCGGTATAGTTGGGGTTCAACCCAGTGCTGAACTCGTCTTCTTCCTCGTCGTTGCCGTTTTGGTTTTTGTCTTGTTTCTTCTCAATCTTGTTCTTGGCCTGCTCGGGCTTGTTGCGCCTGATTTCCTCAGGCTTTTGCAGGTCGAGGGCGGTCTCGTAGATGTTCCAGTTCTCGTCGAGGTCCCAGTTGGCACGCAGCCGCAGTCTCTTGGGGTAGTAATACACCTCCTCGGGCTGCAGATGCTCCTTGTAGTTGCCGGTGTCCCATTTGCCATTGGCGTTGCTGTCGATGGTAAGGCGCAGGAAATAGGCTCCTGGAGTGACGTTGAGCATTTCAAATTCACCGTTACGCACATCCACGGTGCGCACCACCTTCTCGCCGCTGCTCAGCAGCTCGACAAAGGCATTCTGCTTGACATTGACCTTGAAATAGACGTTGGCATACTCTTCCAGTCCCCTGACTTTGAGTTCCTTTTTGAGTTCCCCGTTTTGCAGGCCATAGACCGATGTGACTGCTGCACTGTCAATCGTCAGGCGGTAGATGGAATCGGGCAGGGTAGAGACTGGCAGCCAGTATCGCATGGGATTGTAGTCATCCACGGGGCTGAATTGTCCCATGATGCCGTTATAGGGTACCCACAGGGTGTCGCGCTTGATTTCCAAGTGTACCCCGGCCGGGTTGATGCTGGCAATGGGTGTATCGAATCTTAGCACGATGGAGTCGCCCACATCGATGATTCCGCTCTTGGCAAGTTCCATCTTGAGTTTGGGAATCTCGTCAGGATTCACCCGCTGGAGCTCGCTGAGCTCTTCCAGTTCTCCCTCGTTGAGTTCTTTTCCTTGGGCGGCGGCTTTTTCCTGCTTTTCGAGCAGTTGGGCGAGCCGCTTGGCGCGTTCTTCACGCTCTTTGGCTTTTTTCTCCTCTTCCTTGACCTGTGAGTTAGGTTTGCGGTAGCCGAAGCGGATGGTGTCGGTGACCTGTTCCAGACGGTCGGCAGTATCAGTCCGCAGGTAAGTCATGGCGACGATGACGGTATCGGTCTTGATGAGGGCCGAATCGGTCAGCCAGTAGATCAGTGAGTCGTTGTCGGCAGTCCTTTCCACACGGTACCAGTCTTGCTGGTGGTCGGTGGGACGGATAATTTCCATGCCGGGCAGCGTGTCGTTGGGGGCTCCGAAAAGCACATGCAGCTTGTTCGCCTCGGGACGTGTCGTCTGCCTCAAATAGTGCGAGCGGTAGCCCTCGTTGAACATGCACAGCAGCAGATCGTTGGGCAGATACAGCGTGTGGGTGGCGGTCATCACTGTGTCGATGCGGCGGTCAAAGGTGAAGACTGTGTCCTGAGAGGTATATTCGCTGACCGATGGCACGACAATTTCGTCGAGGAAGGCGATGTCCTCGGTGCGTGCCATGCGGTAGTCGCCGTCAGCGTCGTTGATGGCAAACACATGGTAATTGCCCGGCTTGAGGTTGCGGATGGTGAACTTGCCGCGGTCATTGGTACGGCTCACGCGCTCAAGCGGAATGTTGGTGAATGCAGTGTCGTCGAGGTTGCTGTGCAGGCCCACGATGACATGCTGCATCGACTCCAGGTCCATGGCTCGGAGCACAATGCCCGACACAGCCAGCGTGTCTATCTCGTCGCCTGTCGAGAAGGCGAACGTGTAGCCGTCGAGCTGGTTGCTCTCGTTATTGTCCTCGATGGCGTTGGAGAAGTCGATGACATAGGTCGTATTCTCTTCTAGAGAATCGCGGAATTCGATGGTTACTTTCTTGCCTAATGCGCGGATGAGCGGCTGGGTGCGCGGAGCGGGCGAAACGATGACTTTCTTCTGTTGGTCCTTCAGGTTCACGATTTCGTCAAAGGTAATCTCAATCTTGTTTCCTTTGAAGTTAATCGCGTCAGCCTGGGGAGACGTCTTCATGACTTGAGGCGGCGTGTAGTCACGGGGCCCGCCCTCAGGCGACCCGATGTTGGCACAAGCCGCAAGCACCACGCCCACAACCAACGCCACCAACCAATATGTCCACCGCTTACTCATGATCATTATTTGAATGTCAGGTCAAAAGATTCCAGGTCGTTGGGCACGAGGATGTTGCCTTTGAAATATTGGGCGGCTTCGGCGCTGTAGGTGGCGGCACGGGTGTCGAGGTGGGTGTCCTCGGTGTGATATAGTACAAGGTTCTTCACGCCGAGTTCCTGAGCTAGCATGCCGGCATCGAGGGCGGTGCTGTGGCTCTTCTCGTAGGGGTTGAACACGAAGCGGTCCTTGTACAGGCAAAAGGCCTCGCACATCAGCCAGTCGCAGTCGCGGGCATAGGGTTCGCTATGCATGCTGTATGGCTCATCGCCGAGGCACACAAGACGTTGTCCATCAGGTAATTTTGCTTCAAATCCATATTGCTTCACCTTGGTCGACTCGATATCAAAAAAGGTCACCTTCATGTCATCAATCTCCACCTGTTCGCCGTCCTGAACCTCACGCAAAATGATGGTTTGCCCGATGGAGTCAAAGATCTTGCGCGGAATCATCAGCTCACCCATGGTGTAGAGCGCATTGCGCACCACGTCGTTGCAATAAATGGTGAACGGCCCCTTGTGTTTGCCCTTGAAAATCATGGGCGAGATTTTGCGCATCATCCAGATGGCGCCCAGGATGTGGTCGGTGTGGGAATGGGTGACAAACATGTGACTGATGCTCTCGAAAGGAATTTTTGCCGCAATCAGTTGGCTCAAGATGCCGTTGCCGCCGCCACCGTCTACCAACATGCCTCCTTTGGGCGTTTTCAGGTAGAAGCAAGTGTTGTAGCAATTAACACACATAGCGTTGCCTGTGCCCAGCATGGTTACTCGGGATATGTCGGTGGTCGTACTCATCATGATTTGATTTTAGGAAGTTCGATGCAGAAGGTAGTGCCTTTACCCACCTCTGACTCTTGGATATAGATTTGACCGTTGTGGTATTCCTCGATGATGCGCTTAACGAGTGTGAGGCCCAAGCCCCATCCACGCTTTTTGGTGGTGAAGCCCGGATTGAACACATTCTTGAAATTCTTGCGCGGGATGCCCTTGCCGGTGTCCTTGACGAGGATGACGGCATTGTGTGGACTGTCCTCGACCGTGATGTCGAGTTTTCCCTCGCCATCCATGGCATCGACGGCGTTCTTGGTCAGATTCTCCATCACCCACGCGAAAAGCGTCTGGCTAAGCATGACACCGCAGTTAGTCTGGTCATTGGTGTGGATGCTCAATGTCACGCGCTTGGGAATGCGCACACGCATGTATTCCAGGCTCGATTCCACGGCCTCGTTGATCGACGTGAGTTCTTTGTCGGGCATGGATCCGATTTTGGAGAAGCGGTCGGCAATGGTCGACAGGCGTTTCACGTCCTTGTCCATGTCGATGACGATACTCTTGTCAACGCCCATTGAGTCAAGCAATTGTGTCCATGCCATGAGCGATGAGATGGGAGTTCCCAACTGGTGAGCGGTTTCCTTTGACAAGCCCACCCACACCTTGTTCTGCTCGGCCTTCTTGATGCTCATTAGGGCAAAGTAGGCAATGGCAAAGAACAGGATGAGCACCGCCAACTGGATGTAGGGGAAATAGGCAAGCCGTCGCAGCAATGTTGAGTCCTCATAGTAGAGGTATTGCGTCGTCTCCTCGTCTATCTTGATGTCAATCTTGTTTTCACTGTTCTTGAGGTGCCGCAGTTTCTTGTTGAGGTAGTCCATATTGCCGGGCGAAATCTCAAAGGCGAGACTGTCGACGGGCTCAGGCAGGCGGAAGTTGCGGTGCTGCAGGATGTTGTCCTGATCGTCAACCAGGAGTACGGGGATGTTGTGGTTGCCCTCAATGATGCTCAGCAGGAAGTCTACATCGGTACCTCCGCCAATCGGGTTGCCATCCTCATCGGTCTCGCCACCGCTCCCCAACGTTGCCAGTTCCTGGGTGGCATTGGCCCAAATTTCCATACGCTCGCGCTCCTGCTGGGCGAGGTCCTTGACAAGGTTGTTGGAAATATAGAGGAACAGCGCTACCAGCAACAGGGAAATGGCCAGAAAGACCACTTTCCAGATGCGTCGCGAGTCATATATGTTGCGCAGATTGGCCATGCAGTGAATTATAGCAGTTTCTTAAGTTCTTCAATATCGGGCAATGCCTTGCGGAAAGGTTCAGGCATTTCCTGTGAGGTTGTATAGGTCGCCACTCCCATTGGCTTGCTGTAATCGCGTATCACAAATTCAACAAAATCACGGTCGGCGCTTTTGCAGAGAACGATACCTATAGAAGGATTCTCATGAGGCTTCTTTACCTTAGCGTCAAGAATGCTCAGATAACCCATCAATTGGCCGAGGTAAGAGGTCTTGAATGCCCCCGTTTTGAGCTCAACAACGACTAGGGCATTTAATTCACGATTGAAAAACAATAAATCGGGGAATTGTTCAACGCCGTAAACCTCGAGATGGTACTGATTGCCGATAAAAGCAAAATCATTGCCGAAAGTCATGATGAACTTTTTTATATTCTCAACAATCTGTTGTTCTACAACCCTTTCATCCACATCCAGGCTATCGCGTTCCCCAATTTCTTCCACATTGATGAAGTTGAGCAGGTATTCGTCCTTGAACATCATCACGGCTTTTTGTGCCTCTGATGCATTCTGAATCGTTTGTGAGAAATTGTTGGGAATCAGTGCCTCATGCTCATGGGCCGACTCTTTGATTAGTTTTTTGAGCGTCTCTACCGATAAATGCTCATTAGCTACTCTATGGATATAATAGTATTTCTCCTTGATATCGAGACCTTTAGATATGATTTCAACGTGGTGGGAGAATGGAACTTTAAAGAATTCATCAATAGGGAAATCTGTCACATCGGCAATGTGAAAAGGATGATGAATATCTATTGGAGTTGTTTCTTTCAATGGCATTGTGGGAGAATCGTCCGTTACAACGGACGATTTGATGCTTGTTTGATTAGAGTGGCTGATTTCGTCCGTTGTGACGGACGGAATAGCATCTAAAGCCATCCAACTCTCATAAAACAACCGCATTTTTTTTAGGCTTGTTGCTGAGAATCCTCTTAGGCCCGGCAATTCCTTGCGCAACCGTTCACTGATTGTTTCAAGGGCTCCAGTTCCCCAAACGCCCTTGCGGGTGTTTTGTGACAAAAACCGACCCACAGCATAGTATAGTGCCAGCTGTACTCGATTAATATCCTTGGCTGCCTCGTATTGACCCTGCAAAATAGCAGTCTTGATTGCTTGAACAGCATTCAAGATAGAATTATCATTATGATGATTTTGGTCAGTACTAGTCATGCAGTTTAATAGATAACAATGGGCAAAATTATAGAATTCTTGTGAACTGAGCAAATAATTAAGATTGATTGAGGTCGTTCTCAATCCAGCGGGCGACGCTGTCGGCAGTGTTTTCTTCGATGACCTCGCTGGCTGCAGCCTTGACCTCGGGAAAGGCGTTGCCCACGGCGACGCTATAGTCGGCTGCCTGCATCATGGCAATGTCGTTGCGGTTGTCGCCAAAGACCACGATGCGCTCGGCCCCCACTTGGCGAGCCAGTTCGTGGATGGCCCCCGCCTTGCTAGTGCCGGCAGTGAAGATTTCCAGGTAGCCCTCACTCTCGTCAAAGATGTCGTGATATAGCATCACTGTGCATGTATCCACGGCTGCTTGAATGTCATTGGCGATGGCCTTGAGCACGGCATATTTGTTCATTGAGAAAATGAGCAAAGCCTCATCGGGGCTGTGACGAAATTGGTCATCGTCAAGGAAGAATTTCTTTAGTGGCAGGTGTTGGCGTGACGCGATAAAGCGTTCTTCCTGGGCCGACATGCTGCCGCTGTGGTGCGTGTGTAGAAGGTTGCCGTGACGGCGGTAGATGAACGGGTGAATGCCGTGAAGGTCAAACACATCTGCAACTGCGTTGATAGTGCTGTCAGCAATGCCGCGGGTGTGCTCATAGCTGTGGGTGACGGGGTTCCACATAGCTGCACCGCCAATGACGATGAACGGTAACGTGGCATGAACATCCTGCATTAGCGGCACTACGGTGGCTGGCGTGCGGGCCGAGGCAATAGTAAAAAGACCGCCCAGCTCGCCGATGATGCGGTTGAGCGTGGCGATGGTACCTTGCGAGAGCACTGACTGATCATTGAGCAGAGTCCCGTCCATGTCGCTCACATACAGCGTCTTTTTGATTTCTTCTATAGTAGCCATTTCGCCTGCAAAGATAATGCCTTTTTGCTTTAAAGGCGGGCCCTTTTCCCAACTTTTGCTCACATTGTGTTGTACAAATCAATAAGAGTAACTATTTTTGCACAAACACTAAAAACCATTATAAATAAAGATATAAGGATTATGAAACAGACAATGCCTATAGATGGGAAGTTTGAGTTGATGGCGCTGCCCTATGCGCCCGAGGCGTTGGAGCTGGTCATCAGTGCCAATACGTTAGCGTTTCACCACGGCAAGCACCTTGCAGCCTATGTGAACAACTTGAATGCCGCATTACCCGGCAGCGGGTTGGAAAGTTTGTCCCTCGAGGAGGTGGTGTTGAAAGCCCAGGGCGGTATGCTCAATAATGCGGGCCAGATTTTGAACCACAACATGTATTTCTCACAATTCTCAGCACCCAAGGCCGACAATGCGCCCACAGGTCGATTGGCCGAGGCCATTGCCCGTGATTTCGGCTCGTTTGAGGCTTTCAAGGAGGCATTTGCCAAGGCGGGTGCTACTTTGTTTGGCTCGGGATGGGCATGGCTCAGTGCCGATGCCGATGGGAAACTGGTAATCACTCAAGAACCCAATGCTGCCAATCCCATCCAGCGTGGCTTGCGTCCGTTGTTGACAATGGATGTGTGGGAGCATGCCTACTATCTCGACTACCAAAACCGTCGCCCCGACCACCTGACAGCCTTGTGGCAGATTATCGATTGGGACGTGGTGGCAGCCCGTTATGAGGAATGAGAAGGGCAATTCTCTTGATGCTGGCCTGCCTGTGCTTGGCAACTAGCGCCCATTGCAAGGACAAGGTCAACGAGCGATGGCAGCAGGCGGTGCTTACTGCCATTGAGTCGTTTCCCGAGCGGGGCGGCTATTACACCGGCGGCAAGCCCAATCAGTTGTTTGCCAAGACGACATGGCGCGGCCTGCATGATGCTTTCCAAATGACTGCTGGCGATGAGCGTCCTCGCTTTGACCCATGGCAAGCGCAGCCTTCATTCTGCTCGAGTGCGACCTACGGCGTGCTCATCAAGGCATTGCTCATTTGGGACACTAAGCACCAGATCAAGCGTGCAGCGTGGGTGAACATGAAGCCGCGCGTGGGCATTGCCGACGAATTCAACCCCGATGGAGTGGGGCAGGACGACGGCGTGGGCTTTTGGGGCCGCGCCAATGCCAATGGCCCCGGATTGGGTGTGCTGGTGCGGGAACTGGATGCAGGCTACAGCTTCACCGCCTATCGCGGGGCAAAGAGCGAGCGTAATCGTGAAACCCCCGACGAACGCTATCTTGACGATGCCGAGTGGTGTGCCCTTGACGTGTGGGACAGGGCTGTGCCAGGCGACCTGATGAAAATCTTCTGGAACCGCAACGAGAGCCGAGGCAGCGACAGCGGTGCCATCATTGGCTGCAACGATGACCGCAATGCCGACCAGGAAGCTGGCCATAGCGTCATCTTCATGGGCTGCAAGGGCGACACGGTCACCTACTGGAGCTCCAACGGTCCTGGCGAGCACCCCGAATTAATGGGCTACGGCATGGGCCGATGCCACAAGACCGCCATCCAGCGTGTGGTTTTTACACGCATCACACGGCCCGAACGTTTCAACAATGTCCGCAAGATGGCTCCTGACGACGTCAATGCCTACTTGAGCGACTTGAATGGCAAGCGCCATAGCACCACTGCCGAGATGCTCCGCCAGCTGGGCATCAAGTGAATGAATACCCAAACAATCTGATAATTAGACTGATGATGAAACGATGGATAACTATGCTATGCGGATTAATTGCCGCACTGGCAGCTTTGGCTTCTCCCGCCGTTGGCACAGGGAGTGATGAAGAACAGGCAATGGCTCTGGCGCAGCGGCTGTCAAAATCCCTGACCAGTCGTGTGGCATTCCACAAAATAGAGGCCGATGGCGGTAAGGACGTGTTCACCCTTGAGAGCCGGGGCGGCAAGGTCATCATCGGCGGCAACAACGCCGGCTCAATGGCTGTGGGCCTCAACCGTTATCTTAACCGTTATTGCAAGGTGACCGTGTCGTGGTATGCCGATGTGCCTGTTCAGCTGCCCGACGTGCTGCCCGACGTGATTGTTCCCGAGCGCGTGACGGCTCGCGTGCCGCAACGCTTCTTCCTCAACTACTGCACTTGGGGCTACACGATGCCTTTTTGGCAATGGAAGGACTGGGAGCGACTCATCGATTGGATGGCGTTGAACGGAGTGAATCTGCCGTTGGCCATTACGGGGCAGGAAGCAGTGTGGTATAACGTGTGGACCCGGTTGGGAATGAGTGACAAGCAGGTACGCGCCTATTTCACCGGCCCAGCCTACTTGCCGTGGCACCGCATGGCGAACATCGACGGCTGGTGTGGACCCTTGCCAAAGGAGTGGCTCGACGGCCAGACCGCTCTGCAGCAGCGCATTGTGGAGCGGGAACGCGCCCTCAATATGCGGCCTGTACTGCCCGCTTTTGCTGGGCATGTGCCTGCTGCCTTGCGCACCCTCTTCCCCGATGCCGACATCCAGTCACTTTCGTCATGGGCAGGCTTTGATGAGCAGTACCGCACCTGTTTCCTCAACAGTGAGGACCCGCTTTACAGCCGCATTCAGCGCATGTTCCTCGAGGAGCAGACACGACTGTTCGGCACCGACCACATCTACGGTATCGACCCGTTCAACGAGGTGGACCCGCCCAGTTTTGATCCCGACTACTTGAACAAGGTGACCAAGCACATCTACGAGAGCCTCACCGCCGTCGATCCCCAAGCCGAGTGGCTGCAGATGGCCTGGTTCCTCTATTACCAGCGCAAGGACTACACCCAGGAACGCACTCGTGCCATGCTCACGGGCGTCCCCCAAGGCAAGATGACCATGCTTGACTATTATTGCGAGTACAAGGAAATGTGGCGTGAGCACGAAGGCTTCTACGGACTGCCGTTCATCTGGTGCTATTTGGGCAACTTTGGCGGAAACACCGATGTGCAGGGACGTGTCAAGGAAGCAGGAGAACGAATCGAGAGGGCACTTGCCGAGTGTGGCGATAACCTTGTGGGCATCGGTTCCACGCTCGAGGGACTCGATGTGCAGCAGTTCCCCTATGAATACATTCTAGAGAAGGCATGGGACTTTGGCAAGACCGACGAACAGGTCGTCAACGAACTCGCCGACCGCCATGCTGGCCATGAGAGTGCTTCGGCCCGCAAGGCATGGCAGCTGCTCTACAACGATGTGTTGGACATCACGCCAGGCAACTTTGCGGCACCCTTGCCCTGTTCCTATCCTGCCATGGGCAAGGAGAGCCGAGAAATCAAATATAATCCGTACGACCTGCTTACCGTGTGGGATGACCTGTTGGCACAAGACGCTGTCACCACCGATGCCATGACCATCGACCTCATCTGGGTGGGCCGCCAGCTGCTGGGCGACCTCTTCCTTGTTGAGAAACAGGCATTTGACAAAGCCTATCAGGAAAAGGACAGGCAAGCCTTTTTCGCTCACAGCGACATGCTGTTCGAAATCCTGTCCGATCTCGATAACCTGGGCAGCCACCATCCCCATTGCACCCTGGGGCAATGGCTGCAGCAGGCGCGTGACTTAGGCACCACTACCGAGGTCAAGGACTATTACGAGATGAATGCCCGCCGCCTCATTACCACTTGGGGAGGCAGCCTCAACGATTATGCCTGCCGCAACTGGAACGGCCTCATGTGGGACTACTATGCCAAGCGCTGGGAAAACTACATCCGCCAGGTCACTGTCGGCGTCCTCTCAGGCAAGGACTTCGATGCCGCCGCCTTCAGTGCTGCTACCGACAAATACCAGCAAAAATGGGTTACCTCGACCGAGGAGCCTGTCTGCGGCGCCTCCGACCAGGACGTCCTCACCCACTGCCGCGCCCTGCGCGACAAGTACCGCCAGCAACTCGACACCTGGGCCCATAAAAAGTAAGCAGCAGGGACAACACCTACGAGGGATACTTCGACACCTACTGATAGCCAAGTCTAAATCCCAGTATTGACATCAAAATCAGTAATCTAAAGATAAACACGTTATAAAATAAATAACCTTTATTATTACTTTTAAAATTTTGTATTATGAAAAACAGATGTTTCCTGGCAGCACTGCTCTGCCTGTTGGCTTTGTCCAACCAAGTGAAAGCGCAACTCGTCATCCGTGACAACGGACGTGTGGAAATCGGCACGGACCCTGATAATCCTGCGCCTCCGGGGCTTAAATAACAAATAATCTTGCGCATGAAAGAAATAACAAATATCTTTGTTGTATAATTCAATCAATAAAATATCGAGGTTATGAAAAAGATTTTAGTTTTATTGTTGGCGCTGCTGGGCATGTCCCAGGCGGTGGCCCAGGAATACGAATATGTGCCCTTCGTCCGTGAAGGCGTGAAATGGGTGTACTATTACGATTTTCCTTTTGATAATAGTTATATTGCTTCTGGCAAGCATTATTATACGCTTGAAATAAAAGGTGATACCATTTTAAATAATAAATGTTATAAAAAGGTCCACCTGTATCAGGGTGGTGCCATTAATACCGAAAACGACACTATTCCAGTTTTTTTGCGTGAAGAGAACAAGATTGTATATGGAATCATCCCTGATGAAAAAAGGTATTGGGAGTGCCCCATCGGTATAGGCACTATGGTTAATCTTCCAGATTTTATATCAGCAGTAGAGACAGGTATCGAGTTTGTTCTATATGATTTCAATGACCCGGAAACTTTTTATAATAATATTCATATGTCAGATTTCATGTTCCAGCAGCAGTATCATTATATGTATGCTGATACCGTCACCATTGGTGATCATTTGAGTAAAAGACATGTACTGAGTCTGGAGGAAGGTAATGGCGAATATTTTGGCGATGAATTTATTATTGAAGGAATCGGATATGTAGGAAATTCCCCTGGAACCCCTGTTAATTATTTCTACGCACTTTCAACAGGTATGACTCAGGTTATCTATAAACTGAGCCATGTCATTGAGAACAATGAAATCATCTTTAGGACAAAAAACTATAGTGACGATAGCTATGTGCCTTTTGTTCGCGAAGGCGTCAAATGGGTGTACTTTTATAGGTATAATGATACTTTCAGTCCTACCTATCCTGATTTGTTCTCAGGGACTGTCTATCTGAACCTTGAGATTAAAGGTGATACGACAATTAATGGTAAGGTTTACAAAAAAATGCATAAATACTATGGCGATGCCATCAATATCGAAAATGACACAGTTCCCATTTATCTGCGTGAGGAAAACAAGATAGTGTATGGCATTGTTCCTGACGGCGTAGTTCACCGTGATTGTATCATCGGATACGGTCCAACCTTTGTGGATGTTGATCCATACTGTATATTTGGACAAGTGTGGGCCGGGGAAGAATTCATTTTATATGATTTCAATGAAACCAAAGAGTACTATGAGGATTTCTTTTCTTACTGGGGTGATTCAGAATACTCAAGTTATGTAAGATGTGATAGTGTCAGTATCGGTGACAGGCTCGCAAAACGCCATGTTTTAAGGGTAAATATGCATGAGGGTTATATCGTTGAATGTGTTGGTTTCGATGGCCAAAGTACAGGCTACACTTTGGCTTATTACTATTTACAATTCATGAATGACCCCTATTTCTATTTCAGCCATCTTGTTGAAGATGGCAAAATCGTCTATAAAGGAATTCATTACGACCCCGACAACATGACAGGCATCGATGAGGTGGTGGTGGACCAGCGAGAACGCTGTCAGGATCCCAATTACTACAACCTGATGGGCCAGCCCGTGGGCAAGGAGGTGCCGACCACGCCCGGCATCTATATCCACCAGGGCAAGAAAATTTGTGTAAGCCCAATGCCATGATGCTTGCAACGGTGCCTTGAGGCACAGTCAACATTTTTAAGCCCGATTGCGCCGGCTGGAGCGAAGCCCCCCTTCGTGAAGACCGGCGCAGTTTTCTTAATGCTCGCTGCGCTCGCAGGATAAAGGTTAAGGGTTAATGGTTAAATAGGCATCCGCGTTTTTCTTCTATACAGCCCTAACACCTAATGCCTAACTCCTAACGTGTTGCAGCACTGCGGCCTCGCCTTGGTGTGCCCCTACATCTTTTTGTGACGTTTAGCCGAAGCGCCACATAGCTTTGGCAAAAAAATGAATGAATTAATTTTAATTGCGCTCGGCTTGCAGTACCTTTGCAGGCATGAAACGAGAGACAAGAGGTAATGTTTGCGTGTTTTGCGCTTCGAGTGCCAATATCGACGTGCGCTATCTGGAAGCGGCTCATGAGTTGGGCACTTTGCTCGCTGATGGTGGCTGGCGCTGTGTGAACGGCGGCGGTGCCGTGGGTCTGATGGGTGCCGTGACCGACGGAACACTCGATGCAGGTGGCGAGGTGACGGGCGTCATTCCCAAGTTCATGGTCGATAACGGGTGGTGCTATGACCGCCTCGAGGACGTCGTTATCACTGCCGATATGCACCAGCGCAAGCAGATGATGAGCGAGATGGCCGATGCCGTCATTGCCCTGCCGGGAGGCGTGGGTACGTTCGAAGAGTTGCTCGAGACGCTCACTTGGCGCCAGCTGGGACTGGTCAAGGTGCCTGTCATCATCCTGAACACGCTGGGCTATTATGACCACTTGCTTGCCATGCTCACTCATGCCATCGACGAGGGCTTCATGAAACCTTCACACAGCCAATTGTGGCAAGTCGCCGCGACGCCTGCCGAGGCCATCGCCCTGCTCGAGAACAACCAGGCCGTGGAGATTGAGTCAAAATACTAACCATTATGCCCGTTAATACCCCAACAGCAACTGACACTGCCACGCAGCATCTTGCGACAGCCGACTCGGCTGCGGCGCACTATGCCCCGCAATATCTTGACGGCTTTCCCGCGAGCGAGGCAAGCGATACGCTGCTGGGCAGTATCGACACGCTGGCAGTGATGGAGGTTCCCGCAGCAGGCAAGGCATTGCCGTTTGCCCGCTCGCCGCTTCATGACACACCATCGATGTCGCTGCTGCTGGCCGGTTTATTGGCGGTGGCGTTGTGCTATCACACGGGCTACAAGTATATCGAGAATTTTTTCCATTACATGTTTTCAACCCGGCGGCGAGAGAATCTGTTTGAGGATCACACCGTTAACGAGACCAGCATTCAGGTCGCCCTGATTGCCAACACCTGCATTGTCGTGGGCTTTCTCATCTATTTGGCGGTACTTTTGCTACAGCCTGCCATGGCCGGGGCACTGCAAGCCAACGTGTTCCCGCATGTGGCGGCATTCTGCGGATTGGCGGCGCTGTTCTATGGAGTGCAATGGCTGGTTTACAAGGCGCTGGGCTATACTTTCCTTGACAAGGAGGGTACGAAGTTGTGGCTTGACGGTTTCAAGGCGACCCAGTCGCTGTTAGGACTGGTCTTGTTCCCGGTGCTCATGTTGGTGATGTGTTATCCCTCTCATGGCAAAGTGCTGATTATGGTGGGAGCCCTATTGTATTTGGTTATTAGACTGATATTTATTACTAAGGGATATCGAATTTTTTATAACAATATAACATCAGTTTTCTATTTTATTTTGTACCTTTGCGCCGTCGAAATCGTTCCTTTAGTGTTATTAGTGAAGGTAACTATTTGGATTTGTGGTACTTTAGAGTAGAAAAAACTATATGAGTATTAAGAAGATTCTGGTTTCTCAACCAAGACCAACGTCGGAGAAATCCCCGTATTTTGACCTGGAGAAAAAGTATGGTGTTGAAATCGTGTTCCGGCAGTTTATCAAAGTAGAAGGACTTTCATCTAAAGAGTTCAGACAGTTCAAGATTAATGTCCCCGAATATTCAGCAATCATCTTGACAGCTCGCACGGCTGTGGATCACTTCTTTCGTTTATGCAATGAATTGCGTTACAAGGTGCCCGACACCTTGAAGTATTTCTGTGTGAGTGAGACCATCGCCAATTATCTTCAGAAGTATGTCATCTACCGCAAGCGCAAAATATTCTTCAGTGAATCAGGAACGATGGACGGTTTGATCCCCGTCATTGCCAAGCACAACAAAGAGACCTATCTGATGCCGGTCAGCGACGTCCACAACGACAAGACCGTGGTGCTCGACAATAACAAGATCAAGTATGTCAAGGCAATCATGTACCGCACCGTCAGCAACGACTTCAAGCCTGGCGAGCCCTTTGACTATGATATGTTGGTATTCTTTACTCCTGCAGGCATCAAGTCCTACATGAGCAACTTCCCCGACTACAAGGAGCGCGATGTGGTGATTGCTGCCATGGGACAGACGACACTCGAAGCCGCTGAACAAGCCGGAATCAAGGTGGATGTCACCATCACGCCCGAGGCTCCTTCAATGGCCAGTGCCATCGAACTCTATCTCAAGAAGGAGAAGGCCTTGCAGGAGAAAGAAGAGAGAAAGGCCGCACGCGAAGCCGCCAAGAAGGAAAAAGAGCGTAAAGAACTCTTTGCAAAACGCTCGGCCGCTGCCAAGAAGGCTGCTGCCACACGCAAGGCCAAAGAAGCTGCCGGTAAGGCTGCTCCCGCTAAGAAGGCTGCAGATAAAAAGAAAAAATAACATCTGTTTGAAATAAATAAAATGTGGCATGGTTTATTCTGTGCCACATTTTGTGTAATTTCGCATCCTGAATGGATTTTAAACTAAATAAGAGTGAGAAGCTATGCAGTCGGACGGCCGTTAACCTCCTGTTTAATGAGGGACAGTCGCTGATGGCATTTCCATTGCGGGCAGCATTCAGGCTGCGGCCACAGGGTGATAATCCTGTGCAGTTTCTCATCTCCATCCCCAAGAAACGGATTCGCAAGGCTGTTGTGAGAGTCACCCTGCGGCGGCGGGTGCGCGAGGCCTACCGTCTTTACAGGCGCGAGCTGCTAACACCTGCACTTGAGGCTGCAGGGCAAGGGGTGGATATCGCATTTGTCTATCTTGACCACTCCCCAGCCCCCTATGCGGTGGTTCAAGATAAAGTGAACTCATTGCTCAAGCGCATCGCCCAAGCCGCTATTGAGTGCCAGCAACCTGCCGAGAAATGAAAATCCTTGAAAGCATCCGCTCTTTGTGCCACGAAGCATTGCGCTTTTTGGGAAAACTGCTGATTTTGCCCATCAGGTTTTATCAGAAGTATGTGTCGCCGCTCAAACCCGCCACTTGCCGATTTACTCCCACCTGCAGCCAGTATGCAATTGAGGCCATCCGCAAACACGGGCCTTTCAAGGGCTTGGCGCTCGCCGTGTGGCGCATTCTGCGTTGCAATCCCTGGGGAGGTAGCGGTTATGACCCCGTACCATGAACGACATTATTGATTTCCATACCCATCACAACAGTGCATCGGCAGCACTGATTGCCGTGGACCCGCGACAATTTTACCCACAGCAGGGCCTGTGCTATTCGGTGGGGTTTCATCCCTGGAATGAGGTGGACAACCTCACTGCTGAGGATTTTGGCAGACTTGCAGAATGTGCCCTTCATCCCCAGGTGCTCGCCGTTGGTGAAACAGGAATGGATGCCCTGCGCGGGGCACCGCTCAACATTCAGGCCAATGTGTTCCTGCGACACTTGCAAGTGGCTGCCAGCGTGGGTAAGCCGGTGGTTATTCACAGCGTGAGAACTGCTCAGGAAATCCTCGCCATTCGGCGCAAGTCAGGATTGGTTGGCGTTCCCCTTGCCGTCCACGGCATGCGTTCCAATGCAAATGTCGCTAAACTGTGGCTTGATGCGGGCTGCTTTTTGTCCTTTGGAGCACGTTTTAATCCTGCCGCCTTGATTGCAACGCCCATCGACCGTTTACTCATCGAGACCGACGACAGTGACACCTCGATTGACCAGGTGGCACAGCTCGTTGCCGGGACGTTAGGCATGCCCACCAATGAGCTAATCGGTCACGTTATCAATAATGTTCATCGCTTGTTGGGCTGCTGACACGAACAAATAAGTGCATCTTTTTTGATTTTTTTTCGTTTTTTTGAAACATTTTGGGTGGCTCGTGCGTCTAATGAACAAATGAGTTAACCAATAATATGAAAATAATGATGAAACAAGTGATGAAACTGGCCCTGGTGGCCATCGTGGGCATGACCTTAACCTCATGCTTGAGTGTGAACCTCGGTAGCGGCGACGTGGATACCACGCCGACGCAGGTACAGCAAATCAACCAGGATGTGGCAATGCAGCCGTTTAATGAGGTAGGAATTGCCGGCGCTTTCAAGATTGTCTATGAACAGGGACCTCAATACAGTGTGCGCGTCGAGGCCTCTGAGCAAGCCCTCAAGGAGATGACCGTCTATGTCAAGGATAATGAACTGCGCATTCGCAAGGCGGTGAAAAAACCTACCGTGTCATTCAAGGATGTAAAGGTCTATGTGGCTTCTCCCGATCTCAAGAAAATTGAACTAGCCGGTTCGGGCATGTTCGCTGCCAGCAACCCCGTCAAGGCCGGCAAAGACCTGAGCGTGGAGATCGCCGGTTCGGGTAAAGTGCTGCTGGCTGCCCTCACCAGTCAGGAGACCAGACTTGACATTGCCGGTTCGGGCAACATCGAGATCGGCAACCTCACCATTAATGACGTTAAGGCCGAAATCGCCGGCTCGGGTGAAGTCAACCTGGGGACCTTGATTTGCAAAGAATTGAATGTCGACATCGCCGGTAGTGGCAATGTAAATTGCAGTAACATTAATGCCGACGAGGTCCATGTCGACATTGCCGGCAGCGGCGATGTGAACCTCAAGGGAACTGTAAAACACCACACCAAGGATATTGCAGGCAGCGGCAAGGTCGTTATCGAGGAATTGTCACCAGTCAGCACCAACAACTAAGACGAATTCCTTCCTGAAGCAGGCAAGGCCGTTTTAGGTTTGCCATTATGGGATAATTGCACTACTTTTGCAGCGCAATTATCCCATGTGTTTTTTACATTTGGTGGATTAAATAATGCAAAGCAAAATGAATTACTTAAGACGGATTGTATTATTAATTATTATGGTGGCGGGACTCGGTTCCCTGGCCAATGCGCAGATTGTCAAGATTGAGCATACCGAGCAATGGAATGCCGACAGCATTCGTGCCGAGCTGGACAAACGGCCTTATTTCAGCCTGTACAAGGATACCTATTTCGTTGCGGGAACGGTGTTGGGGGGTAAGCCCACCGAGTACAACAGCGACGTGAAATTCCAGGTCAGTTTCCAGCAGCGACTCACCAAGAGTGTGTTGCCGTGGCACAGCTACCTTTACTTGTTCTATACTCAAAAGGCCATTTGGAATGTGTTTGAACGTTCTTTGCCGTTCCACGACCTGAACTTCAATCCTGGAATCGGTCTCTCGCGCTATGTAATCATGAAGAATCGGCTGGTGGGCAAGTTTACAGTGATGCTTGAGCATGAATCCAACGGACGAGACGGCACGGCATCGCGCAGCTGGAACAAGCTGTCGCTGGCCGGTGAAGCCTATATCTCGCCCTTCTTGATGGCGCATGCCAAGTATTGGATTCCCATCATTGACGGTAAGTACAATCGCGATATTCTGCGCTATAGCGGTATTTATCAAGCAGGTTTCCAGGCTATCAGCAACGATGACAAGTGGGTGCTTGACATGACACTTGTCAAGCGCAAGGGCTGGAATCTGAACTTCAACACCATTGTGCAGTTGGGTTACCGCATCAACCACAATTCCAACCAGTTTATCATGTTGCAGTACTATAACGGATATGGAGAGTCGTTGCTTGACTATAACCAGTATCACTCACGCCTGCGCATCGGTCTGCTCATCAGGCCCCAGTTCTTCAGCGATTTCTAGGCTCCCTGAAGTCATTGGAGGGTTTTACTTTATGTCCGATATTTGGTTGATAAATAAAAAATTATTGTTAACTTTGTGCCTCATAGTTAGACAATAAAAAAATCATTTGATATGCAGTACTGGATTAATCACAATGGTGTGCAGTCAGGTCCCGTTGACGTTGAAGGCTTGAAATCGATGGCACTCACATCCCGGGCTTATGTGTGGCACGAGGGTCTTTCAGACTGGGTAAAAATCACACAACTGCCCGAGTTGCAGGGCTTGTATGAGATGGTCGACGAGCCTGCTGTTCAGGGACAGCCACTGGAAGCTGCAACCCAGCAATCGACCAGTGCCTCAGCCGCTACAACATGGCAGTCGGCCCAGGGCAATGAACGCATTCAGGAGCCTGCAGCACAAGAGCCGTGCCCGCCCACCAATTTGGTGTGGGCCATCCTGGCCTGCGTGTTCTGCTGCATCCCGTTTGGCATTGTCGGTATCATCTATGCGAGCAAGGTGTCCAAGTGCTACTTTGCTGGTGACCTCGTTGGTGCCAAGCGAGCCAGTGAAACCGGTGCGTGGTGGATTATCGCCGCGATGGTGATCGGTGTCGTCTGGAGACCGATTGTGATGTCCTTGATGGGCGCATGATGCGTCGGTCTTGAGCCATGCGGCGCACCCTTCTTTTCATCCTCATTATCACGGGGTTACTGGTGTTTGGCGCTATTTATTATGTGCTGGACCCAGCGTCGTCCTCGTTATTTCCCCGTTGCGGTTTCTTGTCGCTGACGGGCTATAAGTGTCCCGGATGCGGCAGTCAGCGGGCCATTCATGCGCTGCTCAATGGTGATATAGCCCAGGCCTTCCGTTATAATGCCATGCTGTTTATCTCAGTGCCTTGGCTCGTTTTATGCTTTTATGCCGAGAGCCAGCGCAAACGCAATCCGCGCCTGTATGCCCGTCTGAATTCCTCGTTGCTCATCTGGCTCTTCCTGGCAATTATTCTGCTCTGGTGGCTCCTTCGCAACATCTTCAACTGGTAAATATCAGAATAAAAACTAAAAATGAACACTAGAATATACTGGATTGATTGGTTAAAAGTATTTGGTATGCTTCTCGTTGTCTATGCCCATATTGACACTGAAAGTGCTGTTCACCAGTATATTTTCACTTTTCATATGCCTTTGTTTTTTATCATTTCTGGTTTCCTCTACAAGCATCGGGAATTCATTAAAGAGTGCCAAGTTGTGTTTAAATCACTTGTGATACCATATTTTGTATTTTCGATATTATTAATTCTTCACTGTTCAAATTCTTTTTTTAAAGATTTTATCTATATATCTTTAGGTTCTTTAGAGAGTGTTCCTTTAGCGATCAGACCGATGTGGTTTGTTTACTCTCTTGCGATTATGAGAATAGTTGTTAGTCTCTGTGGTACTTTGCGCCGTGTCGCTTTTGTCGCAATAGGTTGCATATGTATATTTCTGCTGATATTGTTGTTTGGTCTGATACCCAAGGACTATGATTATTTCCAAATCAACACGACTATCATGGCATTCCCGTTTTTTGCATTAGGGATGTTTTTAAAGAACTATTTCAACTGGATTATCAAATATAAATTATTTTTCATTCTTTTTTCTTTGCCTTTTTTCTATTTAGCAACTATCAATGGAGAAATAAGCCTTATTAGATGCGAAGCTGGTAATCATTGGGTATTGTTTTATCTCAATGCTGCATTTATCTCTCTTTTTTTGTTATTGATGTTTCAAACCTTTTTGAATAAGTCTAATAGTATAATCAAAACCACAGCGATGGGGTTGATTATCATTCTTGCCTCTCATTTGACCATCATAAGTTATTTTGATTTCTTAACGAAACATCTCTTGCATCCAGTAATCTTGACGTTAGTCGTAATGGTAATTGGATACATAATGAGCCGTTTTTCATTGCGCTATTTTCCCATCTTATTTGGCAAACCCGTCAAACGCTAAGAAAAACAAGAAAGGAGACGACTTGATGTCTGTCTCCTTTTCTTGTGGTTGCCTTGCCCGGACTCGAACCAGGAAATGCGGCACCAAAAACCGTTGTGTTACCATTACACTACAAGGCAATCCTTATGTCAACTGAACGGTTGCCCGCTCAAATTGCGGTGCAAAATTACTGCTTTTTTTTGATTTGCAACCTTTTTAACGCATTTTTTTGCGTCAGTGGGCCGAAATCACTTGACAAGAAGCAGGTAGTAGTTCTTTTTACCCTTCTGGGCCAGAATGTACTTGCCGTTGAGCAGCATGTCGGCGCTGGCGGGCATGTTGGGGTCGGCGACCTTTTCCTTGTTGACGCTCACACCGCCACCCTGAGTGAGTTTGCGCATCTCGCCCTTGCTGGGGAAGACGGCAGCCACATCGGTGAGCAGTGAGATGAGTGGTGTTCCCTCATCAATGGCGCTGCGCGGTACCTCAAACTGGGGTACGCCCTCAAACACGTTAAGCAAGGTATCCTCATCAATCTTGTGCAGGATATCCTTGGCCTTGTTCGAGAACAGAATCTGAGAAGCCTCAACGGCCATCTCATAATCCTCGGCGCTGTGTACCATGGTGGTGATTTCCTTAGCTAGGCGCTTCTGCAGCGGACGCAGGCCGGGATCCTTCTCCTGCTCGGCAATGAGTTCGGCAATCTCGTCCTGGGGCAGGTCGGTGAAGATCTTGATGTATTTCTTGGCATCCTCATCGCTCACGTTAATCCAGAACTGGTAGAACTTGTAGGGTGAGGTGCGCTTGGGATCCAGCCACACATTGCCGCCCTCGGTCTTGCCAAACTTGGTGCCGTCGCTCTTGGTGATGAGCGGGCAGGTGATGGCATAGGCCTCACCGCCGT
>JAEEGL011874739.1_pt1 | contig 57256 bp, 53 predicted proteins | sample 9134231 | NCBI WGS metagenome assembly JAEEGL01 (sample SAMN16246548, study PRJNA631951) | gut metagenome | biome: gut microbiome; feature: rumen; material: fiber-attached | host: Bos | place: Iran: Karaj | collected 2018-10
ATTGGTCGCTTGACGACCAAATTCACCCCATACCCCCTCTATCGAGGAGAACGGGCATGTGATAAAGCTGTTGAATTGAATTGGCGATTATCCGCCAATCATGAACCAGCCAATGGTCTTGGGGTGCTGAAGTGGATGACTCGTCACCGGGATATGGAAGACAAAGTGATTCTGTTTACAGATGGACAGATTCTTTTTGGTTCCATGTTTACTGAGCAGTGGAAGAAGTATAAACGGCTTGTCAATCCTAATGCAAAGCTATACATCTTTGACCTTGCCGGATATGGTACTACTCCCGTGGAGGCAGGTTCTGATGATGTTTATACGATTGCCGGATGGAACGACTGTGTCTTTGACATCCTCGAAAAACTCGAACAAGGCAGTAATGCATTGAAAGAGATTCGCAGTATTAAGCTCTGAACGGAATAAAGTTTTTGGCATAATGACTATGGCAAAGCAAAAACTGAAGAATGGTCTCCAAAGTAGGAAGGTCGGTTGACAGCAGGATGCTGCCCCCTTTCCAAAGGAATAAACCAGAATGGCTTTATAAGCCTGCCCTGTCAAAACCAGGAGGTCATAGACTCCTGAGGACACTGGCCGAGGTGTCCGATGTTTTGAAAACGGTTTGATTTACAGTTTCATTTTAAGAAAGAACGACGAATAGAGGGTGTCATCTTTGAACACCCTCAAAAAATTAATATAGCTTACCTCTTATATTTTTCAATAGCAGTTATAAGACGACGTTGTATCCTTTCAACCAAACGTTGAGGTGAAAGAACTGTTATTCCTTCCCCGTAGCCAAGCAGGTCTCGCTCCAGCTCATGATTCAGGATTACATCAATGCTGAACAGCACGCTGCCGTCTGGGTAAGTCTCCAATTCTATCTGGCTCTGATGAAGAGGTTTAGTTTTTAGATATGGGGCTTCAGTTACAGAAGCAACAAATGTAACATGCTCTAAGGGCGATTCAACGTTTCTTGTCACGCCTATCATGTCCTTAAAAAACGTACTTGGATGAAATTCTCTGTCTTTTATATAGCGCTCTCCCTTGGGAGCTTTAGAGATTCCCTCAATGCGGTCCAGAGCTAAATTGCAAAGAGGCGTGTAGGTGAAGTCATGCCGGTCACCAAAGACGAACCATCGATTTCTAAACTCTTTTAATATATAAGGGGAGAAGCAGAAGGTCTGTGCCTCTGGCGAGTGGAACGACTTATAGGTAATCTCTATTGGCTCCTGGTTCATAATTGCATCATGCAGGTCTGTAATGTATTCCAAACCACGTAGGCGCTCATTACTTTCTAACAAAATGACGGGTTCTACCTTGTAACGCATGGAAGCTACATAGTCCTCCAATCGGTTCACGACATCCTCTACACCATCAAAACCCCTAAAGGAACTCATTTGCTTAAGCAAATCGACAGCCTCTGACAATTGAGCCATATCTTCGGAAGAAATAGGTATTTGGGTGATGCTATAACCATATTCGTCATACTTATAGAACTTCTTGTCGACTACCTTAATGGGCGCATAATAGCCAAGAGCCTGCGAATAGCGCATCTCCTGAATATCATGCTGAATAGTACGTCGGCTTACTTCTCCATAGCCATTGACATCACACAATGCTTTGTCACAAGCTTCAATCAGCTCGTCAAGAGTTACCATACGTCCCCTCTGAAGCATGCGATCAATGGTCTTGTACCTTAATAAAGTATTTCTATTTACTGGCATATTGATAATTATATAAATGACTAAAGTGTACTATTAGTTTGCAATTGATAAACGTTCTTCCTTCACGATTATCTTCTCACCCTTCTTCACGAGAAGGAACTCATGGTATTCAAAACCACCTTCTGGTAAGGGCTTATCCTCACTATAGCCTGCAATATACTCGACACCTTCATTAAAGAAGGTATAACAATCTTTCTCTTCATTGTACTTACCTCCCATAACGATAAGTTCTGGCTTGTCACTTATGGTTGATGATGATTTCCATGATGCATAGCGGTAGTCGCCGTTGGCCATCTTGTCGACACGGATGATATAGTTCTTTGTTCTAAAGAACCTGGCAAGACGATTATAGTCACACAGTGACTTGTGCAGCCCCTTATGTGGAACCTCGCCTTTATCAGCGAATTCCATCCCGTCGAAATAATACATTTTATACCTGTCACTAATGATTGGTGGAGAGACGTCTTCATATAATGTCAGTGGGACATACAAATTCCTTGTATCAGTATCGTACTCGAATAGCCAGTCCCAGCCCTCACCGTTGGTCTTATAATACCAATCTGAGATTAGATAATTGATTTCCAATCCACACTCATCAAGGTCATCACTACAGTCAAGAACACTCACATTTCTCAGCGTGTCTTGGTCTATCACGAAAGCATCCATCCACATATAGCCATCATTGCTGGATGCTCGGTGGCTTCTTGTCGTAATATAGTAAGTCGTGCCATCATTCCTCTTTATGGAATGGACTTTAGACACCCATGCAGGTTCCCCTTCTTTCACACAGAAATCCTCTATCTTAATTTCTCCATCCTTATTTCGGAACTGGCATAGGACTGCAAAGTCAGGACACGTTCCACCCATTCCGGTGTTCCAACTGTAAAACTTCATATTACCGTCCTCAGAGGCGCAAATATGAACTTCAGTACTATCAACTGAAATAGAACCTGTCGGATAGCATAGCGAATCCCTTTGCTCCAAGCCTATTGTTAATGAACCGCTATTTGCTTTGTTCATACAAGAACAAAGAACCAATACGATGAGAACTTGAACCAACGATATTTTTCTCATAATCATAGCCCACTTTATACATCTTCTTGCGAAACAGCCTTAGACAAAGTTTTGAGCGCCTCTTCACGAAGTCTTCTACATTTTCCGGTATCTTCCATATCTTGGAACTTGACAACAACCCGGCATTGTGTATCGATGTAGGCAGAAATATTCACTTCATCATTATCCTCCATTCCGAATCCATCCTCATCTGCAAAGTATTGCCCATCGGGATATAACATCCAGTCAACACGGGCTAAACCATCTTGATAATCTCCAATACTTAATCCTCCATAATCGGCAACAAGTCTTTTGGCATCATAATTATGCTCCAACTGGTTGACATTGTCCCAATCAATATCATCGAGGGTAAACCCGACCAGATTACCATTAGGTTCCGAGATGGGATAAACTTTCTTCAAGGCTGGGTTGACAATAAAGATCTGCTTATTACCATATGAGCGATTACGGAAACGCAGCATGCCATAGCCCATATCTCTGTGGAAGTAGTCAGCTTCATCATCGCTCTTCACCCAATCTGCCATCAAGTCTTCGAAAGTAGGATTCAACCGCCAACGTCTTGTATCCCTTTCCTCATAAGCATTGATGTATTTAGCATCCTCCAAGTCTTTTTCCAAACAACGATTCGCCATATCACACAATTGCTCTCCAGACAGTAAACCTGGCACAGGCTCTATGTCTTTGTTCTTCCACACGAACCTATATCCTTCAGATGCGATTAAGGCATCACGCCGCTTCCTGTATTGGGTGTTCATCATACTATAAGCCCGGAACAAGAAGCCGCTATTCACAGCTTCTTCATGTGTAATATCATCCCATCCCCAGTGAAATGAGGGTTTAGTCCATTTCCCATGAAGAAAATGCAGAAAGTTCTCACTGTCATCGCCTAATGCGAATACACAATCCAAATCTGCCAACACACATGCAGGATACTGGCCGCTGTCCGACAAATCAATAACCTTATCTTCGTCACTTTCTTGTCGTAAGCCCATTCTAAAATTCTTATCAATAATACTCATAACCAAAAATTATTATTCCCTTACATTTGTTCACTTTGGTCGAACATGGCCTGATATGCCCTTCTCAACAGACTCTGATATTCCTCACCCTGACGATCTACTGCAATACCTTTCCACCATACTATCTGGTCGGTCTGCCAAGACGTGACACTATGCTTCCTAGCGTTACCACCCTTCATAGAGCATATCTGACGCTGCTTGTCCTTGTCTTTCTGCTTCAATGACTGGAGAAAGCCTTCCATGCTGCCGCATACCATCCCCTCAAATCGGAATCCATTGCTGCATAAATTACTGAGTACGCCTGAAGGGTAAGCCCCATTAGAGCGTATATCCAATGTATTTGTCTCTGGGTCATAGAAATCAACTAACTGATGACCATTTTTTGTTGTTGCAAAATTATCTTCCATCTTTCTTCCTTGTATTTATTGTTTAATGTAATAAGAGAGCAGAAAGTAACCACAAAACTATCAGACAAATCATTTTTATTAGTAAATATAATCATCAACCTAATCACCTCCTTGTGATAAGCGCTACAAAGATAATAATAAAACTCGAGATTTTGCGCTTTATCGAAGAAAAATGTGAAAAGAATCACACTCTTCGAAGATAGTTACCCAACTTCTACTCATCATCTTCGACTGACCTGCAATACCTGAAAGCTTCCATATAACTATCAATGCCGAAACGCCCCCACATCACATGCAGATATCCATCAAGTTGCATTTCCTTTCTTTCCCTGTGCGTCATTAAGAACACAGGTTTAGGGATTCGCTCTTCACCAACCTTCACCAATTGTTTGGTCTGATAGTTGTAGTCTTTCAGATAGCAGATATAAGCTTTCTTGTCAGCAGATTCAAAGTATAAGTCCTGTTGCAGCACAGTTCCCCATTGACTTATCTTCTCCACCTTCTGTAGAACACCATCAACGTATGTCGAAGCCAATGTCTTATCATCATAGTCACTGGTTAGCAGATACTGTTGCTGTGTCCCTGTTTTCTCGTGCGTCATTGTAACAAATGGTTCTGGCCTGTCAGAACGGAAGATAGTGTGCTTCTTCATCGCATATCCCATAAACTCCATTTCCTCCAAAGGACGATACCCTGCGTATGTTTTATATGTAAAACAGCCAGGTTCATACTCGCTAATATAAGTAAAGACCAATTGTACATCACCGATAGACGTACCTCCTTCCAAATACATCGTTTGCCGATGTATCTCATACTCCAAAGATCCAGTTCCTGCTTGAATCTTCTGTTCGGAAATTGGGTCATACACCTCCGTCAAGAGTTCCCCGTCATACTTAAAATAGTACCGGGCTGCGTATGGTCTGTCTTCGCGATCATCCATAGCCAAGGCCAAACCAATGTCACAGGGATGGTTATTCTTGTAAAATTCATCCCACAGCATCTCCTTATACCTCTCCAGTTCATCCGTCTGTATCTCTTTTCTCTTCGCCTCGTCACGTCTATCTGCCATCGGATAGCAGTCGGGATAGACCAAGAAGCCTCTCACGCCTCCCGTATCGTTCCGCAAATACTTAATAACCGTGCAGAAGTCTTCGTCCTTTTGTCTGGAAATATTGGCCAGCAGCGTGCCCTCCTTATCACTAACCGTAGCAGTCATATATGCGCTGTCACCCATCCATTCCAATTCTATCTTCAAGCTATCCTTGGTCCACTGCTCTTCCTCAGCTCCAGGCTCCCAACTGACACCATAGTCCAACCGCTGGTGGCAAGATTCCAGCCCCATAAGTGCAACAAAATACAATAAATACTTTTTCATCTTAATCAAATTTAAATTCATTATCTTTATGAGATAAGAGACGAAAAAGTAACCTAAATCTATCACCTATGGATATCTTTTTTCATAATATTGCGACAAAAGTCGCGAAGTTACTCCGTCTCGGCATAAAAAAAATTAAAATCTTTTGTTTTGCTCTCGGCTTTTCATAACTTTGCAGTCAAATCAACGATGCTCTCAATGAGCAACTATAAATGATATAGTTATGGATATAGAAGAAGAAAAAGAACTGAAAGCGAAAGATATACCCTGGGGATATCCCTTGTGTTTCAATCGTGAGTGTAGGGATAAAGACAAGTGCATGCATTATCAGGCCAGACTGCTGATGCCCAAAGATCGATACAGCGGCTCGGCTGTCTTTCCTACTGCGTGGGAGGATGGCAAGTGCCGATGCTTCCGTGAAAAAAAAGCTGGTGAAGAAAGCTTGGGGCTTCACGAAACTCTATCATAACGTGCCTCAACGACAAAGGGCTGAGGCTCGCCAGCGTGTGCATGCATTATTCGGTGGCGGAAATGGACCATATTATCGGGCGCATCACGGCGAGATTATGCTCTCGCCCCAAAAGCAGGAAGAGATTCTGGCTGTTCTGGCCAAGTTTGGCAGCATCGAGGGCATTAAGTTTGACCACTACGTAATAGCTTGGGACTTTGATTAAAAGATACAAATCTTCATTAACATCTACTATAAGCATGTAAACAACTATTTATTAATGATTTATGCAATATTTTTCATCTACAATACATCTATAAATCATCTACTTAACATCTACTGACACCCTACTCTATTTCAGACTTAAAAGGAATAGCCATCACCATTAAGGGTTAAGACAATTCCAATTAAGGGGACTGGATTGTTCCCACACTGGGAATAAAATGTTCCCTGCCTGGGAATAAAACATTCCCACACTGGGAATAAATATGGAGTGTTTATAGAAATAAAATAGATTATTAGTAGAAGTTTAATAGATGTATAATAGAAGAAAAAAGTTCTGCGAATATTTGCAGAAACCAAGTAAATTCAGTAATTTTGCAGGCTAATTGTAATCATTTAGTAGAACATTGAATATCATGAATATAAGTATATTGAAAATATCGAGAAAGAAAGAGGTCATCAAGCGTATTGAATTGTCGGAACTGGCAGAGATGATCCGCAAGAGTCCTGAAGAAGACAAGGTGTTCAACCTGCGTCTGAAATATCAGTTTTATAAGCCGCAAAGGATGGACGACGGACAGATTACGCTCGACGACCAGCAGCATACAGTGAACCTACCGCGACTACTCTTTGCCGTAGAATGTGTGAACTACAAGGAGATGCAGAAGGGACTGAAGTACAACGGACTGGTGGTGGTCGAGGTGAACGGGCTGAAGACGTACGAGGATGCTGTCGGCATCAGGAATCAGGCTGCAAGAATGGACGAGACGGTGATGGCATTCCTGGGGGCATCTGGAAAGTCGGTGAAAATCGTGTGTCGAGGAGAGTTGTTTGGGAAGGAAGATGTAAGAGGGCTGATGGAAGATGGAAGATTGCCAAAGAATGAGACTGAGATCAGGCAGTTCCATAAGAACCTGTATGAGACGGCACGCAGGGCGTATCAGAACCAATTCGGACTGGACATCGAGTATCTGGAGCCCAATTTGGAGCGAACCATCTATCTGAGTGCCGACCCTGAGATGTACTTCAATCCAGATGCGCGTCCCTTCAAGGCCGATACGGAGAAGCACGACCAGTCAGAGCCGACGCCCATTTCGTGGGAGAGCGACCTGCTGATGCCTGGCCGAACCATCAAGCGAACCTACCACTTCAACTGGATATTCATCCTGCGCGAGGTGTTGGGCGGCTACTTTGATTTGCCCGACGAGGACCGCCAGATGCAATTGTTGCAGCAGATAGCTCGCAAGTCGCTGGAACAGGGCATTCCTCTGGCCCACGCTCAGGGTATGACGCTGGAGCATCCGCTGTTTCACAACGACCCAGAACTGGTGAAGAGCGTCTTTTCGACGACTTACGAAATTCAGCTGATGGAGGAATACCAGAAAAAGCACAAGGTGAAGCCGATGAAGAGCGTGCCGCAGGAGACGTTGCAGACAATGAGGACGGAAATGTTCCTTACCTCGAATTACGACATGCGCAAGAACCTGATGACGGGCGTAGCAGAATATCGTATGAAATACTCTGAGGATCAGACGTTTAAACCGTTGACCACTGAAGTGCGCAACGATATGACCATCGAGGCTCGCGAACTAGGACTGAAGTCATGGGACCAGGACGTAAACCGCTTTATCGATTCCACGCGTATCGAGCAATACGACCCCGTGAACACCTGGCTGGACAGTCTGCCACAATGGGACGGAGAGGACCGAATCAAGCCACTTGCGGAACGGGTGCCTACCAGTCAGCCGCATTGGGAGAAGTACCTGCGATATTGGCTGGTGGGTATGGTGGCACAGTGGCGCGAAAGCGACAAGCAGCTGACGGGCAATGCATTGACGCCATTGCTGATTGGTCGTCAGGGTTGCGGCAAGACACGATTCTGCAAGATTCTGCTACCACCAGAATTGCGTGACTACTACAACGACAAGCTGAACTTCAAGAACGAGTTCGACCTGAACATCGCGCTGACGTCGTTTGCACTCATCAACATCGACGAGTTCGACAAGACTACCAACTCGCAACAGATTGTGCTGAAGTATCTGCTGTCGTCGAGCGACGTCAAGTTCCGCCCACCCTACGGCAAGACTATCAAGCAGTATCGTCGCTATACCTCTTTTATAGGTACCACGAATCAGCAGCAGCCATTGGTGGACCCCACAGGTTCGCGTCGTTTCGTCTGTATAGGCATTCCTGCAGGCATGAACATCGACTTTACGGATAATCTTAATCATCGTCAGCTATATGCCCAGGCACTGCATCTATTTAATAGTGGTGAGCGCTTCTGGCTGGACGATGACGAGATAAAGACACTGATTGAGGAGAACGTGCCTTATCAGCGAACGGTCGATCTAGTAGAAATGATTAACGAGACCTTACGCAAGCCCAAAGACGGCGAGGGTCGTTGGTGGGGAACGACGGAAATCCTGTCAACCTTCGCCAACCGCTATGCCTACTTCGATGCCAAGCGGGCGACACCCACCGTCCTGGGCAAGGCCATGAACAGCTTCCGCTTCAGCTTCCGTCACCGCATGGTGAACGGCTGCTCAGAATACTGGCTCTGCGAAAAATAGATGTTTGGCTATTTAACAATTATTTTACGATTTCTCCTCTGCCGTTGACAATCACCTTATCATAGTTGGTCGATGTACAGAGATAAAGATCATATCCTATGGCATCGATATCCTTGTAGAGTGGCATGGTTACTACATGTCCGCCTGAGGTCATTAATCCCATATGCCCTCCAGCGCTATAAACATACAAGCGAGCAATCGCCTTTGGACGATAAGACTCCACGAACGGAGTAGCATATTCATTCCCTTCGTCATCATGTGTTCTGGTCTGATATAAAATCTCATCTTTCTCATATTCCAAAGCACACACATTGGTAACATAGAAGTCATTGATAAGCTGTCCCTGGTAGTCGAACTTGCGTACTGTATGATTGGGCATTGTGACATCAATAGTTCCTTCATCAATGTATATACTGCATTCCATAAGGGGTATAACTGACTCCAAGTCCCTATTCAGGACTCCGTTCTCATTTCCTTTCTGAACTCGCCACAACTCAAGATCATTAGTCGGGCTAATGAAACTATACTCTTTGGGTAGCACAATCTTACCCGTCTTATCGATAAGACCATATAGCTTTTCTTCATCCCCTGAATCCACCACACAATAACCTGCGTGGAACACATAACCTTCCATATTAGGAATATATGGCATCTTTTGGTCAATGACCACCTTGTCCGTCCCGTCAATGAACTTGATATAACCATTATCATCCACACTGGCCAGCCCATCGGAGAACACCCAGGCATGGTCGTACTTAGGCTTAATAATCACTTTACCAGTATTCTTGCTGAAGTAGCCACGCTTCTTGCCATCACTGTAGCAAACAAGCGTATCTTTCCCAAGCGGCTTTGCAATCCACGCGATATGTTTTATCAACTTCTCGCCCGTGCGCTTATTGTAGATATACCCCTTGCCATCTTCCGTATTATGGAAGTAGATGTCGCGGTTGACATACTCAGAGTGATAGCAATACTCATCATCACAATCATGACCCTTAAACCAATGCTCGTATGCCACTTCAACACCTGCACAGACAATGGCAAGTGCAAAAAATGCCATGATAATTGCACCACTAGTGGCAAACAGCCCCCAGACACACTTGGCAAACTTGCCATCCTTTTTGTAACCGAACAGCCCAAGGAACCATCCTAATGCCTGACAAACACCCTTCCACATTACTGCGAAGAACAGGCTCACACTAACTTTCTTCATCTTTACTCCTTTTTTATCTGTTACACATCATTCGTCAATTAATTCGACATACTCCGCATACGTTGGGAACCAGTTGTCAAGAATACGGTCAACCTCATATTCAATTGCCGGAGTTATATAACGTCTGAGCTTTTGGATTGCAACAGTTGCACTGACTAATTCATCCAGCCACCCAATGATAGGGAACCGTCTTGTAGGTATCAAATCTACCGGAAATACCAGATAGGCAATAGCCGAATAGATAAGAATCTTCTCTGACCGAGGTGTGTCCGGATTTTTGAGTACGAAGTACATCAGTAAGACCTGTCTGACACCCTCACGACCTATACGTTTTGCATTCTCTTTAATCTTTTCCCATAAAAGAGCGTAATTAATAACATTGTTGCTCATAATCGTTTCGTTTAACTGATATAAGAGATATACCGAATCATTACAAATCTATCAAAGGTCTTTATCTTGACCGGAAAAACTTTCTTCTATCTGTATGTCAAAAAACTCTTTTACCTGCATCGAGAAAACATCTGTCTTTACTAACTCCTTCAACTCTTCTAACGTCCGGCAGGCAGATATGAAGATGGTCGAATTGACTGCCTTGTTTTCCTCACCGCCTAAAAGATCTATACTGATGCCAAGCGAGAATAGTGGGGCCTCTGGATCCATTCGCATGATTGATAGTCCAAGACTTTTGACTGGTGAAGCGTCATCAACTATCTTCAGTTTCGCCTGGGCAACATTGTCAAAAGGCAACAGTTCGTTCACAGCTTTTATAAAATCTTCATTATCAAGACACCTGTCAACGAATTCCACATATTCTTTTTTACTAACATTGACCGCATCCTTTGTCTGCTGACAACTATATTTTGTTTTCAATTCTTTAATTGCTTCCATTGTATTTCCTATTTATCTAATTTCTTATAATTTACTTTTGCCGCTATCAAACTGCTCAATGCCAGTTTTATCTGGAAAGAGAGATCATCTTCCTTCATATAATAGAACTCGGAAGCGGCAATGATAACATCCTTAACTGTATAGAACTTTACCTGTTTCATCTGCTCATTCAGCTTATGACACCTCATCACGACCTCGGCATAATTCTCTTCTGTCACCTCGGCAAAGTTGGATAGGACAACAGAGACGAAAGTATCATCCTCTGAGTTTGGACAGATATGTATGACATTCATCTGATAGCGTATAATAAAGCTTTCGCCATCCTCTTCCACAAGTTTGTATTTCTGCTCTGTAATAATCTTCTTAACCAGTTCATAACTCTTATTCATACCTTCCCCTCCTCATTTTCATTTTTACTATCATCTTCCGCTTGTGGAAAATCGTTATCTCCTTCTATTTTCCTATGGAACAATCCCACGGTAGCCTGAAGCAGCAGTAAACCATGTTCAATGATGGCCTCAAGGTTGTCATCTCCAAACAACCTATACTCATAGAAGACCCAAACGCTCTCACCAAACACACAAGTCTTGCTATACTTAATGGTCATGTTTGTGTCATTGGCCACCTCCAAGACAAATGGTCTATTCTCCGCAGTCACATCAAAGATGTATGGTAAGGCAAACCGCAGGAAATTCTCATCATCATCTGGCATATAAAGGAGTGTCAACTCTTCGTATTTGAATACATAGCCGAATTCATGGGCATCCACAACTGAGAAGCCTAAGCTCTCTAGTTTCTCCAATACTAATTCTTTACTCATAATTTGTGGTATTTATGTTAATACTTCCTATTTCTAAAGTTGCGCATTTTCATCCCATCTCTCATTGTCAGGGCAGAAAACCTATCCGTGGTCTTTCTTTTTTAGAGTGTTTTATATAGTCATCACGCATTTTCTCATAGCGTCTCATGTCATCACGGGTTACGGATGGGCGTGTTCCCGCTATGACTTCCCTCAACATCTTTTCACTGATTTTCACAACATGCTTATCGTCCGTCATCAGACTTGCCTCGAAAGCATTCCTTGCCGTTTCCTTCACCATATAGGAAATATCACTCGATGTATATCCTTCTGTTAATCTGGCTAGTTCGTCAATGCTGATATTTTCTTCATGCGGACGCTTCAGCAATTCTATCTCAAAAAGCTGTTTGCGACACTCTAAATCTGGAATATTAAAATAAACAATCGAATCAAGCCTTCCATGCCGCAGGATACACGGATCAATTGCGTCCAGACGGTTAGTTGTTCCTATCACATACACGTTCTTCTCCACACAGTCGTTCAGCTGTGTCAGTAGTTCCGCAACTTCGCCTGCCTGATGACTATTGTCTTCAACAGTGCGCTTAGGGGCAATACTATCGAACTCATCAATAAGCAGCAGACAACCTCTATCGTTTTTCTCAGCCAATGATGTCGCTCTCTCAAATAGCTGCTTGATCAGCATCTGGCTACCATGAACCCATACCGAAGCTAGGTCAGATGGTTTAATGGTACAAAATGCGAGTTGAGTTTCCTCCGCAAGACGCTTTGAGATGTAAGTCTTACCCGTTCCTGGAGGCCCATAGAAGAGCATGTTAGGAGGTAGAATTCCGAATTCCTTTGCTAACTCTTTATTCGAAACCACATCCACGAAATCGCAACGAAGCTTCTTTTTCAAATCTGCCATACCTGCTACGGCCTTAAATCCTTCACCATCTCTAGGTTCTATGTTCACCTGTATTCTGGGCTCCTGTCCTGTCTGTGGTTTTTCTTCCTTGTCAATTATACACCTATTCCCTCCTATTCGTTTACCATCTTCCCCTATCCCGATTTTTCGTTTCTTATTGTCTGAGAAACAACTGAAGCTCTTAGGTTTCTCTATGCCCAAATAATCCATCAACGAGAACCCCATCTCTTCAGCATCTTTGAATCTTTTGCCCGCTTTCTTGTCTATTGCCTTATATATAAGTAAATCTATTGGGGGCGAGACTTTGAGCGTAGGCTCAGTCTCCTTAACTACTCTCATGATTTCACTCCTCGACATGGACTCATTAATCTTATATGGATAGAAACCCTGAATCATATAGGCGAGCAACATTCCCATAGAATAGACATCTGAAGCCGGAGTAAATAGTCCCAGAAAACTTTCCGGTGCACGGAAACAGTGGTTAAGTGCTTCCGTGTCGAAATCTGGGTTTCCATTGGAAGCCAAGTGTGGTGCATCCTTACCAAGCAGTTCTACCTTTACTTCTATTCCCTGCTCCTTCAAAATGAGTACAGTATCAGGATTGATGTTAAAATGCCCACCTCCATGCGACTCATACTGCATCTTCTTTATGAAGATTGTCAGAAGATAGACTGCACGTGCGCAGTCTTCTTCCGACAACAGTTTCTGCTCAACGGCCTTGCGAAGTATTATATAGTTCTCCATCATGGTCATCTCGTTGTTTATCGGTTATGCAGCGTGAGAGTACCACCACTGTTTGATGGCCTTCTCGAACTTCTCCTTCAGACGCGAGTAGCGGGTGTCAAGCCATCCACGGTCATGGTTGACCTTGTCTGCAACTTCCACAGGAGGCGTGTTCTTGATGAAGCGCTCGCACCAGATCAGGCGATCGCGCTTGTTGTTTTCTGCCTTCTCCTTGTTCTTCTTGATGATCTTCTCATCCGTCTCGTTGGGATTGCCAACCTTCTCTGGCCACAACTTCTCTGAGAAGTCGTACAAGAAATCAACAGTCTTCTGGCACACCTCCTCGTCAGTGAGGTTTGTTCCGAACACGTCAGACAGAGGGTTCACACCGGTCTTGGCCTTGCACCACTCAGACAGGTCTGCCACGAATTCCGAAGAAACGGTGACCACATGCTTGGACTTCTCGTGAAGTACATCCTCCACATAGTAGGAAGCTGAGCGAAGCAAAGCATCCTTCAATTTGTATTCGCCCTTTTTCTTGGCTTCTTCAAAATCCGCAACATTCTTAATGTGCAGACGCTTCATAATCTTATCCTCGGACAGGCGATCCACGTAGATGGCAGTCAGCAGGCTGTGATACTTGCTGCCAACCATAAGGTCATCGATAACCATCTTGCACTTGTCCTGCGGCTGGGAGAGCAGGGTCAGGCGGGTATTGCCCACTGTGTGGGAGCGCACGTCAGGAATCTCATGCTCCTCAATCAGGCGCTCCATGACAGCGTTCTTAGCCACACGCTTCAGCCACGCGAAGAAGGTGCAGCGCTTCTCGTATGTGGCGAGGGGGGCCCAACTACCATTGGCCCACAATGTCAGATAGACAATGGTGCTGAAAGTGTCAGGAGCCATGACGACGTTGTAGTCCTTCAGCAGGTCATACAACATCTTGGAGCGCATGCTGTCGATGATGCACTTCTCCTTCTTGCCGCCATAGAAGAAGCGCTGACAGTACTTGGGATCGTTCTTCAGGTTGTTGATGATTTCATCACTCTCTGCCCCGATGTTGTTCAGGCGTTCGGGGTCAATGCCTTTGTTGTTGCTCTTTGCTTTCATGTTCGTCTAAAGTTTGTGGCACGAAAAATGCCGAATTTTACATCTTTTGTCGATGCAAATTTCGGCATTTTTCTCCTTATGGGAAAGTAAAAAACTGTCTATCCCAAACTAACCTTAAATCATATTATATCAACAACTTACATTTTCATTTTTTGGTTTTTTAACTTATATTTCAAGGCTCATTTCAGACTATCTTACCAAGTCTGTCAAATCACGTGGAACAAGGATCTTGTCTTTATGCACATATAGGTGGTCATTTGCATCGGCAAGGATGAACGGAGCTGGCAACTCGCGTAGTTTCTCACAACCGTCGCTAACAGCCATACGGATGTCTGAATAGCAATGCTTTATCTGCGCTGGCATGCGATTCCCATCCTCATCTTTTCCACGTCCAATAAGTTTGTCAAAGCGGGTATTACCTTCGTCCTGACCATACGCAGCCTTATATAGGGCGGTAAATACACTTCTGTAATCCTCAATGTTAAGTGAGTCCACCCTGTCGCGTTCCTGTCTGTCTATAATATATATAAGGTATAGGACAAAAGCCTCCCTGCGTCCGAAATGTACCTGTACTTTGTCAAGGTCTTTACGCAGAAACAAACGATAGTATCCATCTGCCCTCCAGTTAGGATCTATTTCACCAACATAGTTTATTTCCAAAGTCATCCTTGACTCCTGTGCCAAGATTTTAGGATTGGTTGTCTTGCAGAATGTTTCCAGCTGCTTTTTCGACATCTTGGTCAGAACCTGTTTCAGTGATTCTATGTCCAGACTGCTCAAGACATAGTTCAGTTCTGCCTCTGCCTGTTTGTCTTTTTTCCTGCGGAATTTGTTAATGTTTTCCATCATACGGTCAATCATCTCGCCCTTTTTCTGATGGGTGATGATACCATCTATCTTCAGAACCTCACGGATTTTTGGCAGCGATGCTCTCATCCCGAATGTAGGATGGAGCATATCACTGGCAATAGAGATAAAATAGTTCTTCCAGAACTTCTCCGACTTGGCAGCCTCTTTCACTCCCTCACAAAACACCGCTGGCGTATCTAAGGCAAAATCCTTAAGCAGTTCATTCACGCTGTTTTTGCTGATCCTCTCTGAAGTATAAAACATCATAGCAATGTCACTATACAGTTTTTCCTGTTCTGATTTCAGCAAAAGATACTGCTTATCAGACTTACTCGGAGTGTAAAGTGACATAACAAACTGGCATCGCTCTTCCTTGATGGCATTACCTAACATAGGATGATTGTCAAGGACTGGCAACCTGTCAAGCACTTCAAAGTCATACTTGTTCAACAACTTGTCTGCTCCCATGGACTTCATTAAGCCATCAAACACCTCTTTGGCCTTTTCTACCATTGAACTTGCGTTCGACGGTAGCACATACAGACAACAGTCGGCCAATTGTCCGACAGCATACGTTTCCTTTACCAGTCTTCCAACGGCAGGAACATCTATTGGGCTATTATCCATTACTCTCATGTCCCGTCTTCTTTCTTTTTATCATCTTTATGTTTCAACCAATATTGCTTCAGCAGGTTTGTGTCTGGCAATGACTCGTAGTCAATAGGCCATTCAACAGATTTCTCTTCGTCCTTCATCATGTCTTCCAATGTGATGGCCTCCCATGACGCTTGCAGTTCGCTGTAGTGGGAATAGACAAAAGCAGGAAGACCTGTCAAAATATCTTTAATTCCATTGTATCTCTTCTGCCGCAGTAGTTGTTCAACATATTCTCTTCCATAGACCACAATCTCCTCTCTCAGTTTTCCTTCAGGATGGGTCAGGCTTGCCTTCTGCGTTGAAACGACATACTTATACTTTCCCGTTGCCACATCGCCACTCAAGACAGAAAACCCTCCCACTAGTAGGTCTGCGGCCAGTTCTTGTATCCACAACTCATTCTCAAACAGCAGGAAACGAGTATAGTACAGGTACTGATGCGAAAGCTCGTGAAGGAATGCCAGTTTCAGTGCTTCCCTATTGTTGATGCCAGACTTTTCCATTTTTTCCCAGTTGTAGTACAGCTCACACTCTGCAGCATTCTCACTGGTCATCACCTCGGCTATCGTCACTGCCCTTTCCTTTACAACAGGCACCGGCAATTCAAAAAAGTCAACCACCTGTTTGATAGTTCCTTTAATATCCTCTTCTTTAATATCATAGTCCTTGTCTAAGAACAATGCATCAATGATACCTGCCTTATGTCGTCTGACGAACTTCACCCAAAACATGGGGTCTCTCACCATTGCCTCCCGATAGGGATTCTCGGAATCCTTCACCTCGTTAATCAGATCTATTACGTTCATAAAACCAAGGTATAGACAGTTCGACGGTATCTTACACTTTTCTTTCAGAATCTGAAATATTTTCTTTGCTCCTTCTGAATATCAGGCAATACCTGGAGCCTGTACTTGTCAAACTCCGTTATCAGATTCTGTATGGTCAGGGGGATTCCTTGCTGCTGCATCTCCTTGACATGGTACTGTCCATACCTGATAAACAGTGCCCTCAACATTCCTTCTGGATGAGTCGTACTTCCAGAAGTCAATGCCAGACCCACCGTTATCTTCGACACATCCATGTTCCACAGTCCGGCCCTGACTCCCATAAAATAATCGCAACACAGTTCTTGTTCCCATGCGCCATTGTTTAGTCCATAGAACTGAGTCCTCTGCAAAACTCTATGAGCACACTCATGCGTCATCACCAGACTGAAGGCATCTTTGGAGTCCACTTTCATGTCAATGAGCTGTTGCATATTGAAGCACAGAACATCGTCATAATAGCTTCCTCGATCCCAATTTACAAACATCGTCTGCCCTCCAAGCTGATTCGTAAGGTCTTGAATCATCCTTGGTTGTGGAATATTAAAGAAGTCACATGCCGACTTGATGGCATCCCTGATGTCATCCTGCGACAATCCAAAACGGCAGAATCTCTTACTCAATGCAAGAAACTCATCCATCGTCGGGCGATTGTTGAACGCCTTGAAAAGCGGACTATTAAAGAAGTCTGAACCATTCATCTTATAAACCTCTTCTCCATCGTTCATCATCCTTCTTCATCTCATAAAGCATTTTCTCTGTACGCTCAATAAAATCATCGGTACGCTTCAGAACGTCATTTACCCGTTTTTCTTTCTTACGTTCTTCCTTGCTCTTAAAAAGAAAATCAAAAAGTCCCATAATCTTTTTATTGTTTAGTTATATCTTATTCAATCTATACTATATTAATCAATCACAACATCTTCGTCATCGTCCCAAACAGGCTTTTGCGCTGATGGCTTGGCATTATTCCCCGATTGACCGTCTGAGGACGGGCGATTATATGTTCGCTGTTGCGGATCCCATTCTGTAGAATTGGGAGTATAGCCCCTTTCTTGGCTATTATCTATGGAATACGAGACTTGCTGAGTTGACCAATCATCCCCCCCAAACCAACTGCGGAGGACACTATTCACATGTTGCTCTATTTCTGGAGTTACTGATGACTTAACCCGATTATATGCAAAAGCAAGCGTCACTCCGTTATCGAGAAAACCAAGTAAGCCAAATTTGCTACGTGGCATGACATCCTCTGGCAGCAATTGATAACCAAGGGCTGCAACAATGAGCGATTTGTTGAGCATACTTGTATCAGGACTCTTCAGTACATAGAATAGTTCCAACATAACCTTCGTCGCTTCTAAACCTACCTTAGCGGCATTCTCTCGTATAGCAGCCCACAAATTCTCGGTTCCACCAAACATTTTCAAAATCTCGTCCATATTATTTCAATTTATTAACGTCCTCAATAGTTATAATTGTCAGCTCCTCATTATTGATGGTAGATTGCATAGCTAATCTATCAGCTTGGTTCTGCACAATTTTCTCAAACGCGTTCCTGACAAAGCGGGCATTCCCGAACCGATTGTCTTTCATCATCACTTTATTGTTGATATAACTGTGCATCCACTCAAAGGCATCACGCTTAATCTTGTAACGCGACTTCTTAAGGTTCAACCGAAGAATCCCCAATAAATCATCTGCCCTATAGTCATCAAACTGTATATAACGGTTAAATCGTGACTGCAGACCAGGATTTGAGTCTATAAAGCCCTTTATCTCATTCGTATATCCAGCCAAGATTACAACAAGTCTGTCACGATTATCCTCCATACGTTTAAGTAAGGTAGCAATCGCTTCTGCGCCGAAATCATTCTCACTTCCTACAAGTGTATAGGCTTCATCTATGAACAACACACCATCCAACGCCTCGTCTATCTTGGCATTGGTCTTAGGTGCTGTTTGACCAACATATTCAGCCACCAGCCCAGAACGGTCTGTTTCCACAAGATGGCCTTTTTTCAATATGCCAAGCTCCTTATAGATTCCAGCTACGATACGCGCCACTGTTGTTTTGCCGGTGCCAGGGTTTCCTGTAAATACCATGTGATAGCTCATGTTCGTATTCGGAAGTCCCTGCTGCATTCTCATCGTTTGAATCTTTATCAGATTGCGTAATGACTCCACTTCCTTCTTTACAACGTCCAATCCTATCAAGCTATTTAACTCAGCCATATAGTCATGTTCATCAGTCATTTTGTTATTCTGCAGTTGCTGTCCTGCACCTTGTTGTCTATTTGGCTGAAATGGCCTACTCAACTCATCGTTCAGCAAGTCACGCGCATATAGGCAATTGCATTGGGCAGCATTTCGCAGCCACCCGATGCCGTTCGTCCTATCTGCCTGCACATACTTCCCTTCCATGAGGATTTGCCCCATCAGAGCTTGAGCAAACACATCACCATGACGCGCTCGGTCGTATATCTGATCAATTGCTTCTTTTGTCATATCTACATCTCACGGCCATTAATATTAAACATCTTACTACAAAATTGTTCTCATTATGTGCATGAAGTCGTATCTATAAGAGCCTTGTCAAAGCGCATTATTTAACCTTGCCCTTGCTTCTTTCAATTCATAATTGGCATTTTCGAGCTTTCTTTCATACTCCGATACTTTTGCTGAAGCATGTGCATGATCACTGAGGTGATCTTTATCACCTCTAAGAAGGCTCTCCTTGCTTCTCCAGTTCTCTAATTCATGCGCTATAGAGTTCTTTCGGTACTCTGCATCAGAGACCTTGCTCCTTAAATTATCTATCTCCGCATCTGTATAGGAAGGTTTAAAGCCATGGAAAGACCCTACATCCTCAGAAGTAATATCTTCAGTTACAAAACCTCTAAAATCCCCTGCCATGTCCGTCACTCTTCGTTGAGCAGCTTTTAACTCACTTGCAGCTGCATCACATTCTGCCTTCGCTTTTCTATATTCTGAGCTGTTTTTTCCATATTTATTTTCAGCTTTTTCCATTTCAGAATATTTCTCTCTCCATGCTTTATCCTTACTCTCTGCATAATCATGTGCAGCCTCTAATTCAGATGCTGTAACACCATGAAACGAATCACTCTCCACAGCACTTTCATCCACATCCACAAAGCCTTTCGGGGCTTCAGCATGGGTATGTTCCCATTTCCAAAGATCGTCTTTTGCTTTGATATATCTATCATGGGCAGACTTGAAGGACGATGCCTCAACGCCGTTTGGCTCACCCATGTCAGCTTTACTATTAATCATGTGCTTCAAATGCCGCATGTTTGCCTCTTCGCGGGCCATGTCAAGTTTTGCTTTAGAGATTTTACGGTTGATTTCCTCACGTGTGTACCCCCTCTGCTCCCCGGAATCAAGATGATTATCACCTCCACCGTGTTCAGTGGCAACTTCGTGCGCTACGACTTCTTGGTAAAGAATCTGTCCAGCATCTTCATGAAGATAGACAGAGAGACGTTCCATAATATTATCAGCAGTAGCGGGAATACCGTGGCTCTTCAAGTCTTCACCAATCCGCCTTCCTACATCTATATAATGCAATCTAAGCTGACCATCGGGATGTGTCGGAGAGGCTTCGGTATCACTCAGTGTTGCCTTAACCGTCTCCAAATCCAATCCTTCCACAGCAGCCCTTGCTCCCATAAACGCATCGCAGGACAACTCAGTCTGCCAACTTGTCAAGCAATGCGTACTGCTCAAATTCTGAAGCAAGCAATGGGCGGCTTCGTGGGTGCAAATCAATGACAAGGTCTTCTCGTCATGAACACCCATGTCCAGCAATTGTTGGCGATTAAAGCCCAAGACATCATCATTCAATGTGGTGGGGTCGTTTACATACACACCCGTCAACTTTGCCCCCTGAATGTCCAGGTCATTCATGTGAAGGAAATCACAGGCATCATGCACCGCGTTCTCCACCACGTCATCAGACAAGCCATACTCATGGAACGTCTGATGGAAGTGAGACAGTGTGCGGGTAAATACATTGTCCGACAGATGAAAGTTTGGACTTTGAGGTCCAAACGAGGGATGGTAAACAGAAGGGTCAAAATGTGCGTCCATATCTTTTCAAATTTATTTATCGTTGTTCGTTACTTGCTATGCAACCTGTGCATTTGTTTTATTGGGGAAGAGCATGTCTATATAGTTACTTACCACAGCCTTCATCATCTCACGGAGATCATCCAATTTGGCATCGATATTCCCTGTTGCTTCATCTGAGAGACTGTCATAAATGATGTCTTCTTGCCAAAAACGGTACTCAATCCAACCTTTAAGGTATGCATTGCAGTACTCATATAGCCTGTTCTCAATACTTTCCTTCATGTAGTTCTCCTTCCAGAACTCATGGTTGACAGATATCATCCCATTTTTTGCATAGGCATGAACGGAATCTCTTGCAGAAGATAGTATCAGGGTTGTGTCATTCTCCGTCATGCTGTCGCCATCTGCATCAACGACTCCCAGCAGCTTGTCGTGCTGTAGTTCACTCCATGTTGTATGGAGACTGTTATTGGCTAGGCTCTCTACAAAGAGATTTGTTCTATGGTCTAACTCAGCAAGAATAGTTTCTATCGTTTCATCGAAGAATGCTTTCATCGGTTCTATGAGCTTTGGTCTGCACCAGTTACGACGGTCTGTATCGCTGTCTGTTTCCGTCCTACACATACTTATCACTTCATCACATTTTCCCTTGCATTTGGTGGCAAAGATTGCACATGGCATGTCAACCAGCTCATTCTGTAGAACAACACCCTTTGCTTCATCAGCTGACTTGCAGCTGTAAACGTCTGCGTATCTTCCTTGGCTGTCCTTGTTCAGTTTCACCAGCGACACCCCACATCGCATGTTGTGATACGCCTCTGGTTTCAGAGCAATAGCTTTCTGATTGTCCTTGCAGAAAGAGAGGAAAGTCAATAGCTTTTCAGTATCATAGACGGGCGTGTTGTTTCGCAAGTCTGTCAAAAGATTCTTCCCGTAGAAAGCTCTCAATACGATTTCAAATGCCTCATGCTTCCCTCCAAAATCGTCTATCAACAAACAATAGGTCTGGACTGTATTCAGATTTGCCACAACATTGACATGTCCATTTCCCAGACTACTCCTCAGCATTTCCACATACTGTGTATATACAAGAGCACGGCTATCTTCATCTATCTCGATATGGCTTTTCAGGATGGAAGGGAACTGTGGAACGACACCATATTTCAACCACATATATTGGTCATCCAGAAAGCCCACCATGCTCTCTATCAGGTCTGCAAGTTCCTTCACGTATTCGGGCACACTTTCCCTGTCATATTCTTCCTCTCGCCTGTAATGGTGGCAACAGTCTTTCAGAGAAAGGCATATGCCTCTCTTATAACTGGTGTTGGGGTCAACTCCTTCCACACACCAATGTGTGATCTCTGTCTGAAGTCCATCGTTTGTAATGATTGGAGAGAGGACAATAGTTGGGGTGTTAATAACCTTGGCTCGTATATTGGCACACATAGCACTATCAGCCTGATTGTACTCATCCTTCCAGGCATCTTGCAAGAAGATGACAGGATGAGACCCGGTTGTTTTCCAGTACGTGGAAAAGCGGATGGCCAATTCATCTTCTACCTGCTTCCAAATCATAGTCTGAAAGTTTCGGTCGCGGCAAGGACCAAACACAACATTGACTGGGACTATATTACCAACTGCGTTTGCATCATTGAAGAGATTATCATTCCTCATCACCAAAGGATGCACAGCAAGAGGCCACCTGTCTAATGCCGCAATATAAGCAATACTGCGGAGATTCTCTTGATGCTGTTCTTGAAGAATGTCCAATTGGTTCTGTCGCTCTTCTGCCATGACCACATGCCTTATAGCCAGCATCTCTTCAAACAAACGCTTGGTCTCTTCAAGATTCTGAGTCAGTGCGGCACGCTGGAACGCCTCCTGTGCCTCACGTATCTTCTTGGCATTTGCCTCGTTGCTCCAGGAGTTGTATGCCTGAATGCCAAACGAGATTCCTCCTATGATAGTTCCTGTTATAATCATGATTTTATCGTTTCTTGCAGTTCATTCATTTCCTTGTCTTCCAGCAGAAGCATGTCACTTGTGTCCTTGGTCGTAGCAATCAGTGATTGGTATTTTCCACATACCAAGTTCCATACATATTCATCCTTCTGCAGCTCATCCTTCACCTTATACAAGGATTCCGGTGTTGACTGGCAGAGCAAAATCCTGTAGCAGTCATCTATATATGCCGTGGCCGCCATCAACAAGCGATACTGCCTTTTGGGTTCAACCTCTATTTCTGCTATTGGAATCCTAAAGGTCTTGTCGAAGGCCATGTTGGTCAATCCCAACTGATAACCCCATGTGGCTGTTTCAAGCGACAGGTTGCTACCCCGTTGTATCGGGTAAAGGACAATCGATGGAATGCCCTGCATGATATAATGCAAGTTCATTGTGTCAGCCATAGTACTCACACAGTCACTTTCCCATGTCTGCAGCCATAGACAGTCAACATTAAGTCCATACATTTGAACATATTCGTTCTTGAAGTAATCACAGAAAGCCGCATAGCTTCCCTTGCGGTTCATCCCCATAGCTACCATTGGTGTCCGGGCAATCATGAGTTTCATCTTAACTACGCCCTTCTCATCCTCGTCCAGATTCTGCATTTCGGTCAAGACAGCCTCGATGTTTGGACGGTAATGCGGAAGCCAGGTGGATTCACAGAACTTACGGAATTCCTCCTCCTGTTGCCGGTTCATGTACGACTGACGGGCACACTCTCTTTGGAACGCCATGCCGCTTTCGTGACATTCACGGATGAAATTTAGTTCTGCCTGTCCTTTCTTACGAGAGAAAGCCAATCTCATATCATTCATCTCCTGCTGGAGTGAGATGGAGTGCTCGTTCTGTTCCCTCCCCAGCTTCCTTGCTCGAAAACCGGAAAGCAACATACCCGCCATCTGCCCAGCAAAGTAACCAGAGATAACTGTCTCCCCAGCTCCAAACCCTGCCTGCGCACTACCTGCACTATATCCCAACTGTGTCATATCTTAGTATCTCCTTTAATTTATCTTTCTGTCATGTTAATCCTGGCCATGGCTTATACAATCAGAAACCTAATAGTATAATGACACTTATATTACCAGAGGATTGATTCGAATCGGCAGATAAACCCCACACGAAATCAAAATCATCACGTCTCTCCGAGAACACTTCTGATACAGACATCATATCGTCCATATTCAACTCGCTGCCCGTTGACTGCTTTATCACCAGCAAGGCACGTTTACTCGTTTGGTTGTGATTGCTTTCAATCTGGGTAACAGCATTCTCAATCATTCTTCTTAATTCAGAAGGAGACCCCATTGACTTTGTGCCATCAATAAAGGCACTCCTCTGTATTAAGTTCCTAACATCCTTCTCGTCAACATTAATAAACCCTGACGATTTAAGGATTTCTTCTGAAATCAGTTTGTCAAGCTTTTCTTTGTCCATTTCTACAGATTTAAATTCTTTGTTAAAGCGTAACCGACAAATCTCATTTACCACCATACTTCTTGGCTTTCTCACCTGCCTCGTCAGCCCATTGCTGTAGTTTGTTTCTTACGTTTCTGTCGCGGGCAATCTCTTTTAATGCATACCCACCAGCAATAACTCCAAGTACAATTTCTGTTACCATAACATTAATATTTTTGAAAATAAACTTCCAAGAATATTACCCATGTTGTCACTAATCGCCCCCACATAGATATTCTTGTTTTATTTTAAATTAGTAATAAACCTTTTGATGAATTCTACCACTACCTTGACATTTTGCACAATATTGTATCTGGGTCTGATACTGTGTTTGATAGCATTGATAATACGGATTCCAAACAGTTACCGGTACAGTAACCTGAACTTTACCAGATCCTGAACACCAATCACAAGTTATAGTAACCACATGAGGCCGAACCCTATGCTCGGATTTTTCAAGAGCTTTCTTTTCAATTCTCTCTTCAACCCAGACCCATGCTTTTTTAGCAGAATCCCAAACCTTTTTTCTTGCATTTTGAGCTTCAACATTAGTTGCAAAAGAAAGCATAAACATAGCAACAATGACAAATAAAAAGTTACTTGATTTCATAATTGTAATAGTTTTAATTTTACTCCGACAACCGTTAGCTTCGTGCTGACCACTTTGCCTTTGTTTCTGGGAGCAAAATTACACATAATATTAACAACCTCCAATAGCATACACATACCTTACACGAAAAAACTATATAATATTCGTGTAAGGCATGTAAACTTATGTAAGTTTTATGTAACCATTGCACAAAGAAGCGACCTTATGTGCAATGCCAAAGAAGCACTATAGTTCTATCCAAACTTGATGCTCTAACATAGGAACACGGTCTATAGTAATGTCTTCTGCCTTTAGTGGAACGGAATAGTGCTTCTTGTCTTTACCTATTTTCAACAATCCACTTAGCCCGACAAAACTCTCTGAAAGTTCCTTATTGATTTCACTGATCGTTACAGACAAACGTCTGATGGGGGATTTTACATCTGCTTCTTCATCTCCCTTTAGGAAGGCATATACCTTCCTATACATTCTTTCAATCCAAACCGCATCTTCTTTAGTTGGCGAAACTGGTATGCCATTACATTTACCTAATGTTGACGTATGGAGAATCATCGCATATACTGCAAGTTTAGACGGTGAAAGACAAAACGATGTGTCATTTATAAAAATCTTATGACTCTGTGGACTAATATTCAAAGTTCGTTGAGTTGTGACCTTTGCGGGTAAAGCTATCAAGTTAAAGAACAGCTTATAAGCACCTTGATAGAGTAATCTCTCATTAGAAGGGTTGAAACTAAAATACTGGGCATATGACACCTGCTTATTAAAGTCTGCAACAAACTTATCTACAGTAGTTAATACATCTTTACCATCAGCACGAAGACCAATAGTTAAAAAGTCGGCATATCTACGCATTGTCATATTACCTGTAGCATCTTTTACAACGACATCACTATTACCTAACATGATGAGATATGAGGGATTCTTGTGACCAAGAAGATTCATATGCATCTTCTTGCAAAGATAATCCTTCACAAAAACACTCGTTGTCATACTAGATATTTTTCTATATATGTCTTCAACAACGTTTTCTGTTATTGTTGGAAAGAAGTACATGGTCATATTCTTGAAAGTATCCAGATCCTTAGAAGCATAGAGTTTTGCAAGGCGTGGCACATATACGAACTGCAAACCAACACTTGCAAATAGTTGGCTGATTACATTGAAGTTTCTTTCTATTTCTTCACTTGCTGGTGTCGGACATGTCTCTATGAATATGACAAATCGTTTTGCCACAAAGAAATCTTGAAGCATATATGACTGCACATCATACCTCCCCTTCTGATTCTCAGTTAGGAAATATTTGATTGCTGTCAGAAGTATTGCCTCTGAGGGATCACAAACGCCATCACAATTTGCGACCTGAGTCACCGCTTCGATTGCCGCTCTTGCTCTTTTCCCTCTTGTATCTGCATTCCGTTTCTTTACAAATAATGAATCATTGTCTTGGTCTATTGGTTGAGCCATTAACTTCATTGCTTCAGCAAATGTGTATAACTGGGCATTCAGAAAAAGCTGTCTACTCATATCTGACCCAAACATAGCGTTATAGTTTTTTATCTCACCGTCATCGATGACTTTGTCTGCCTTAACCAAGTCAGAAACTATACGAGCCAAAGCCACACGACGATCATCATCGAGTGCCTTTATTTGCTCCCTTACGATATCTATTTTACTCATTGAGCAGAATCAGTGCTTATACCTTAATATAATATGCCTAACACTCCTTATTATATCAGGAACTATCAAAATGGGAGATGTTCCTACAAGGATATATATCCAGTCTCTAAGAGGCAATGGTGAAACACTGAATAACTCACCGACACCATTAACAATTAGGATTTGTCCCAGCAAGATAACAACTACAATCAATAAGAATCCTTTGCTATAAGTCTCAATGACCTTATGGGGATGAATGAATAATTCACCCAAATCCTGCAACAAACTCCTACCCGTTCTGAAGTACTTTGCGTTAAACAAATTCCAAAACTGCATCACAACAAAGACGGAGAAGAATACGCCCATTTCGTATGAAGACATGTGAGGTGCCTTCTTCGTCATGTCAAAATATCCATCAAATGCTGCCTGTGCAGTATCTTTCGTTAATAATGATGCGATACCTGTGTCAGGCATTACATCCTTATGCCAGAGCAACTGCCATATACCAAATAAAACAACAAAGAAGAACAAACCCACCCATAGAATTCTGCTTAACATCCTTCGGTCAATAATAAATGACTCCGGGTCCCTAGGAGGAGCATTGAGTACCTTTTCGTCTGCCGGCAAAGATGACAAGGCCATCGCTGCAAAAGTATCCATAATGAGATTAACCCACAACATCTGTGTAACTGTCAGTGGTGAATCAAGACCTGTACATGCGCCAATTAGCACTATCAAACACGCGCAGATGTTGATAGTCATTTGGAACAAAATAAAGCGCTGGATATTAAGATACAAGGAGCGTCCCCAAATAATAGCTCGCTTAATACTCACAAATGAATTGTTGATAATAGTAATGTCACTTGCTTCTTTCGCCCTTGACGTACCATCACCCATAGACAATCCCACTTGTGCCTTGCTAAGTGCAGGAGCGTCATTCGTTCCATCACCAGTTACTGCAACCACTTCTCCAACTTGCTGCAATAATGTGACCAAACGTGCCTTGTCATCAGGCTTCGCTCTGGAAATAATTTTGAAATTCGGGTTCTTTACTAATTCCTTCGCTTCTTCATCTGAAAGTTCTTCGAACTTGTCACCTGTTATTGTAATGGACTCTTTGTTTATAAGACCAATCTGTTTGCCAATTTCTGCTGCTGTTCCAGGAGTATCACCTGTAATGATGATTACCCTCACACCTGCTTTTTGAGTACAGTCTTTAATTGCCTCTTTCACATCTGCACGTATTGGGTCTGCAATACCCACTATTCCATCAAATGTCAATGGCGACCATTTACCGTTTATCTCATATTGAGAAGCAAATGCCAATGTTCTCATGGCTTTATTCTGATAGTCTTTGAGTGTTGAAAGTATCTCCTGCTTGCTCACATCACCACCAACCTTCTCACACATGTCAAGGACTATCTCTGGCGCACCTTTAACAAATCGAAGATGTGTTGCGTTTCCTTCTTGAATATCTATATACGTCTCCTTCTCCCTTTCTGTTTTGAATTCATCCAAATCTCTTGCATAGAACTCTGTTTTCATGTATTTATTCACAGTAGAGAAAGGTAACGATTCACCAAAAACGTATGCGTGTCGATAGCTTTCATAATTTATTCCTTCTGTTGACAACCAAGTCAATAATGCGCCTTCAGTGGGATTCCCTACGGGTTTCTGATTGTCATCCATGGAAATTTCCGCCGTTGAGTTCAGTGCAATATTATATCTGACATTCCTCTCGGCTTTATCTCCATAATATTCGTGAGTCATAACAGACATCTTATTTTGCGTCAGCGTTCCAGTCTTATCCGTACAGATAACTGTAGTCGCCCCCATAGTTTCACAGGCATGCAACTTTCTAACCAAATTGTTCTCCTTTAGCATTTTTCTCATGCTAAGAGCTAAACTAACAGTTACACTCATGGGAAGGCCTTCAGGCACTGCAACTACAATAAGCGTTACCGCCAACATAATGGAACTCAGCAAGAATTCTGCAATATGAACAAAGTCATGGCCATTATTCCCAGCAAACCAGAAGAAATAAATCATTCTTCCAATTACGACAAGTATCGCAATTATAAAACTGATTTTAGAAATAAGTCCACCCAACTTATCCAACTGTATGTTAAGCGGAGTCTCGACATCTCGCCCTTCCTGGGTTTTAGCCACACCGTGACCTTCTTCTGTATCCATGCCTATCTTCTCAACTTTAAAGATAGCATTACCATCAATAACTGTGGAGCCTCTTAATACCTGATTTGTCGGAAAAGTGGAATCTTCCTTGAAATCCTCTTTATAGGCAGACTTTCTAACGTATGGTTCTCCCGTAAAATTCGATTCATCAACAATAAAGTCATTGGTCTCATACAAAATACCGTCTGCTGGAATTTCGTCACCATTCTCAAGAAACACAAAATCGCCAACACATACGTCGTGCTTTGGCACTTCACAGATTCTAATCCAGTCTTTAATCTTATCTGGAAACTTCCTGAAGACCTTTATAGGCCGACGGTTTTTTACTTGATTAAGAACTTCAAACTCTTTATCCGCTTTCACCTCAAAGATAAAACCAACACCTGTAGCCAACAATAGGGCTATTAAAATTCCCATTGGTTCTATCAGCACAGAATGGCTCTGGTGCTGATAAAAGACCTCATAAAGAGCAACCATAACTGAAAAACAGAAAACCACTAATAATACGATTATCAGTGGATCTCTGAACTTCTCTAAATAGGCTTTCCAAAGAGATTCTTTTTCAGGTGGCGGTATGAAATTTTTCCCTTTACCTTGATTTACTTCTTCCGAATTGTTATACAAACATTGATGAAGGAACGACCTTTTCTTTTTCATAATTCTACATTTTAGGCTTCAAAGGTACAACTTTTATTTCAATTAACCACACAAAAACAACGTTGTGAATAAAAAAGCACACTAAAGCACATTTTTTTCCACAACGTTAGAAAACCTCAGTTTATGCGTCTTTATCCCTTTATCTCGACATACTCCGATGATGCTAATATTCTATAAACAGAATCCTTCCCATTCTTGATGTTTTCAGGGACAAACATGTCGCGATTAGCTACATTTTCTAAAGCTTTTACTTTTTCTCTGATATGATGAGCCTGAGTTTTGTCTTTATAGTCAGTTGCACTCCTGCCCTTTCCTGTTTTTGAATAAATCTCGTTATAACGCTTTAGCAGCTCCTTCTTCTCGGTTTTATCAATTTGCTCTCTCCAGTCCAATCCATTCCCAGACAATGACTCTTTCACAATCAATGTATATAGCGCATATTCCTGAGCACTCAATTTGATTTGAAGAGTATCTGTTCCATCAAAAGACACAAATACAACAGGATTTTCTCTTTGACTTAAATCGATAACAAGACGATATTCTTTCATTTCCTTGCCGTATGATATCAAGTCAAATAGTGACCGATGGAAACCATAATAGAGGAACTTCCGTTTTTGCGGCTGGCTTTCAATAGCAATGGCACAATTTACCATGCTGCTATAGGTATCCACCAAATCGCGAATGGTTTTCAAGATATCCTCTCCCAAATCTATTAACAAGAAGTTAGAATATGTTACCCTTTCCGAATCATCGCTGCTATGTGGTGCAACTACTGAAGAATCGTTGATCTTGAATAATAGTGAGGGCTTTGCACCTAACAGATTTATCCCGATTTTCTTATAAAGCAAGTCACGACAGAATCGGGAAGTTGAAATTCCACACAAATCGTCACATATTTTGCTAACCCGATCATCTGATGCAGACGGAATCATATACGAGACCACTTTCTTCAAATAATTCCTTTCCATAGAATCAAAATCCCGGGCTATATGCGGAATGTGTACAAACCTGAAACCAGCAAGCGCAAATTCGTTATTTATCACCCGATAATTGTTTTCTATGAAATCGTTGGCTATAGTATTCTTTTCATTTTCTATATAAATAGCCGTCATATTCTCTATTAGCAAATCACCTGCTTTCACAGAGAACACTTCTGCCCCACCTTTTAAAGCCTGAATAATCGCAAGAATCTGTATAGCTTCTAAAGGAACACATGTGCCATCCGATAGGGACAAGCCTTTCAACAGTTCTATCACCTCGTTAACTTCTACATCGCTCAACTCTTTCAACGTTTTGATTGCTTTCGCTAAGGTCAGTCGTTTTGCTTCGCTTAACATCGTTTTCTTGATATTAAGCTTGTTTCGAGAAATAATTTCCTCGAAATATTCCATCTCTCCTTGCTCAACAATAAAGTCAGCTTCTATCAAATCTGAGATGATACGTGCAAATGCTATTTTCTGTTGGCGTTCCATCTAATTAGACAAGTTCTCCTTTAGACACTCTCGATTCCAAGACTCTTCCCTAAACATGTACAAATCCTTAACATCATATTTCTCAATGTGCAGGAAAGACATACGGAGGTTGCCACTTATTTGAAGATTTCTTATTCTATCCTTCCCCAGTTGTTTAGGTCTCTCAGGAAGATTACTGAAGAAGTATTTTGTTTCATCACCATATTCATTAGGTAGACCTCCATAAACTTGAACCATTACTGCGCTATGCTGCATCTGATAGAAGAAAGGCAGGAAATAATCATCATTGATATAATCCGTAATACTAAAGTTAAAATTGTCCAACAGGATATTCACAAGTTTATTGCGTACATCGCCAAGGATTTCATAGAAGCCTATCTTACCATCAACTGCATCACGCAAAGTGTCTGCCATATTGGTGAAGATATTCTTTATGCTCGGCATAGTACGAAGACACTCTAAGATGTTATCAAGAGGCAACAGATTTGAGTCTAGGATTTTCTGATAATCTTTTTCGTCTATCTTGTTCTGTTCTTCTATCCGTTGAACGTTTATCAGGTAGTTATCGCTCATCTGCTGTATACGGATGCTCTCTGCAAGTAACTCTTGGTTGATGGCAGATAGACCTTTAAAAATGGCATTCTGCATTCGGAACATCTTCCGTTTGTCATCCATCACAGAATCCAACTTCCCCAATTCCTCTTTAATACGTATGATTGCAGGATTATCTACATCCCCAGGAATTTCAATTTCCTCTGGGATCTCATCTTTCCGACGGAAGAAGATGAAACGTCTCTTTGGTTCGTTTTGGCGTTTCCTCTTTTCTTCATTCTGTCGTTTCTGTTCTTCTATTGTTTTTTCTAGTTCCTGCTCCAGTTTCCTCCGTTGCTCATCTGTCTGATCTTTTAACTCATTGAGTGAAACATCAAGATTTGCAATGCTACCTATCTGATTGTACAGCTCCAGATACTTCTTTTGCATATCTTTTAGCCGTTGGCGATCACCTTCCAACAATCTTTGTTTCTCTCTAAGTATATTCAGATTAATGACATGTTGCGCATTAAAGTCACGGTCTTTAAGCAACGAATCAGCATCAGGTATTTCCTTGCCTTCATAGCCATTAATATTCAACCCTGTTACCACATATGCAGCATTAACTAGTTTGGGTGTCCTGAAATAGTCGTATGGAAAATAACAATATCCATTATCACCGAAATTTTCTCCCCATGAATTTCGAACAATAAAGTAACCTTCGCTGTCACTATAACCACATATCACCATTGCGTGATTCTCATCCTCTATCAATTCGTTTTCAGAAGGTATGTCAACAAAACCACTTACATTCTTTACAAAGCGGTCGAATACACGAATGGAAATAACAACTGGGTAGCCTTGTGCCAAGGCAGATTTAATGTCTTCTACTTGCAACTTAACATTCTTTGCCTCTGTCACCTTTCTTAGCTCACCATCTGAATAGGCCTCTTGTGAAGGTTGTTCATCATAAACATCAGGATTGTAAGGACAAAGCCTTTCCAAACATACTCCCTTATCACGTATAGACTGAATTACATCTTGGAATGTGCTACCAGAATCTTCATCGGTCTTGTCGTTTATCTCTCGCGCATTGTAATAAACAAATGCTTCACTCAAGTCTGTCTGTTTCTGGAGAGCACGGCGCAAGAAGAACTCTATGACAGAAACGAGACTAAATGATGAACATGCCCCTTGATGTTTTTGATTTCGAATAGATGAGAAATCGCGTCGCAAATCTACTGAACATGGAAGAATCAAATCATTAGGGCACTCATAATTTTCTGCCAAAGGTGTTTCCTGGTATTTATATGGCTTAAAAATATTATCACCTATCTTGAAACCTTCATCCGTCCATTCACCATCATATTTGTAATCTTCAGTGATCTTGTCTTTTAAATCCTCTATTACCTGTTCCTGTTCTTTTATAACATCCTTCAATTCTGCAATATCCTTGGAATACTTACGAAGTTTACGATAGGACTCACGCAAATCACTTTCTTCGGGAATTTCCAATTCGTCAAGTTTAAAGTCCTCCAACTGCCAAATAGAGTCATCCAAATCATCGCTTTCCAAATCTGTGTCGGCTGAAAGCTGATTAAAGAGAGAGAACAAAAATCTTTGCTCCGCAATGTTCAAGCCTTTCTCATCAATATTTCTCAGTAAAATATCACGGATCTTGTCTTTAACGTCTTTTGTGAACAACTTATCATATTCCGCTTGGCTTTCTAAGCTACCATCCAAATGTTCCTTATACTCCTTTAATAAAACTGCTTCTTCTTTAAGAATTTTGCGGTATGTCTCACGTACTTTCTCTTTGTCGAGTGTATCTTCATCTATAATATTGGGCTTAACATTCTCCTGAAACAAATCACGGAACCATCTATCAACAATAAGGTATTTATCTATAATCTTTGAATCAATATTGATAGCATAGAAAGGCCGGTCAAGAACTGAATAGTGGCAAACCACATCATAATGTTCTATCAATGCCATAGACAGTTCCCCGCAAGTCTTAACAAACTTTGGATAATCAAAATTCTTCGATTGCTTGTTTACATTGTAATTTTGGAAAATAAAAATATGCCACAGTCTCGGATTCTCTTCTCGAAGAGCAGCCAATGCCTCTGCATTTCCTAACATTACACGATAACGCTCTTCACGACTCAACGAGGGGTGTTTCAGGCCACAGGCTTGCGCTATGTCGTATGGTATAGCTAAAACATTTACAACATATTTCTGACTTACGGCCAAATTGTCTATTACTTGCCTGACATTATCTACGACCCCATCATTGAATAATGGAACATAAAGCATCAAATGCAATTCCGCATCCACTGGTCTATCTTCCAAGATGTTATGTGCATATTTCTGTTCAAAGAAATCTTCTATCTCATTACCATTAGCCAGTATTTCTTTCTTGTTCTCAACTGCCCAATGCAATGGTATTTGATAATACAATTCCAAAGCACGGATGGCAGTATCTGCCAAAGGGCATTTTTTCTCTGGACGCATTACAATGGCTCCATCTCCAGATTTTTCCATCAGAATGGGTTCAAAGTATGGGGAAACCATTTCCCCATACTTCTTTACATATTCACAGGTGCGCAATACAACATTACCTGTGTCTTGGTCAAATGCTATGTGAAGCGTGTACTTCATTTGGTTTCTTGTTTCTGCTCTTTCAACTTCTTACAATATTCTTTTAGAGCACTATCATCACACCCAGAGAGTCGTTCATTACGTTCTTTCTCTTTCTTCATTTTGTCGTATACCTCAAAACGCTTGTCAAGTTGCTTCATTTCACGGTCAAGCAACTTAAAGTCATCATCTTCTTTGGTAAGCTTCTCAATGTCAGTTTCCTTGTACTTGCATAGATACTCATTGGCGATATAGTCACATGAATGGATGGCATTTATGTTTTTACCCTTCTTGTCGGACTCAGACATGGGAACAGGCTTCTTAATCGCGTCTTGATAGTCTTTCTTCTCCTTCAGCAACTCACCACAGTATCTTTGGAATGTTTCAAACGCTTCTGAACGCGTCGTACCAAGTATGAGTATGTTCTTCCTGCACTCCAACTGATCTGTTAACCGTTGCCCACAAACAGGAGATTCGATACAATAAGTTCCATCCACTCTATCAACCCTAATATAATTCAGGATTAAGAAATTCAACCAAAGGTCAAGAACCTTGTCATTTTCAATTTCATCTAGAGGTTTGAGAGCGCATATCTTATTTTCCAAAATCTCTCTGAGTTTTTCATGTGAGAACGGAGTGTATGATTGCCTTGTCTTTTTCAATTCCTCGTAACACCCTTCAAGAGTATAACCATCTTCACATCCGTTTAGTGAATTGTCATTGTTTGTACTTACACATACACCTTCAACAAAATAAGCAGGAATAGCACTGTCAACTCTATATACTATTGCTTTATCATTCCAACCAGGCACATGGACGAGATTTATTTTTGCATCCAATGTATTCTGTTCTATAAGATCCTTTAGCAACCTGCCAACAGACTTATTCCTATCCTCTTCCTTACCAGTCGTCCTCGGTTTTTCTGCCACATTGGCCTCAGGACAATCGGTCATAATATACCAAAAATGATCTTCCTTAACCCTGTCACCATAACCATGAGTGTCTACTTGCATTGTTGGAGTTGACAAATCAATTAGTCGATCTATCTTCTGCTGGCATTCTGTACGCTCAACTCTTACACGACCGTCTTCAGAAAGATTTTTTATCTTTTCGATTCCTTTAACAAGGTATTTGTGTAAAGATCCTGCCTCTTTGACTAATAATCTGCAAATGGCATCAAATTTGTCTCGATTAGACTGATACTCACCGCTTTGGGAACGGGCTACGACCTCCCTAATGTTTTCGTATTTCAGGCGCAAACCATTTTCGCAGTCGACCATATGAACTTCAACGCGATTGGATTTTGCAATAACGTTATCACTTTGACTATTGCTAGGATTCTTTTTTGTTTGTCCAAACGAATTGGCATCATTCAAAATATGCTCCCAGTCATTAAGCATAGTGATTGCTTCATCAACTTTCTCCTTACATCCATTAAGTACATCTAAAGTCTTTCCATCTCTTTGAGACAAAACCAAGTTGTACAATCCCTTCTTTTGTGCTGTTCGTATCTGAGCCGACAAACCAACTACCGCATTACCGCCATTCCCAATTTGGCCCTGTCCATTCTGTCCTCCAGGGGCTACATTAATTTGAGATATTAGGACGTTAAGTCTCTTTTCTTCATTGTCAAATAGAGATTTATGATCATTTTGTTCCCCAGTAATTTTCTTAACTGAAGCATCCAACTTGGCATCAACCCGTTTTAGAATTGTCCTAACAATCTTTAGGCTCATTCCACCGCCTTTACTATCATAGCCTTTTACTTTATCATTTTTGTAGTCTTTATCGTCATCTATAAGTTTGCGTATAAGGATATCAAGTTCGTTACCAAAAGCATCTACAACATCCTTTATAATCTCATCAGACTTTCGATCCTTTTTAACCAATATATCATCTATCGTATAATTCAATTCTGACACAAGCCGTGTGTCATCTAAGATTTTATCAATCACTTCATCACATTCTGTTTTTAACATTTCTTGATTGCCGAATTTTTTAAGAATCGGATCTTTGTCTAATGGTCCTTTGGATTCGTCATAACGTAAAGAAATTAAACTCTGAGCAATCTTATCCTCATCTTCATAGTCTAAATCTTTTTGTTTACCTTCGGAATCAACTCTTGCATCTACTGCATTGTAACAGGCTTCCACAACTTGCGGATTGTTAATATCCAACTTGTTGAAGAATAATTCTGCTATACCGACACCTGACACCCAGGCAAATTTGTCACTTACGTCAAACTGACCTTCCATTATTTTCTGACGAACATTGTCAACCGTTCCTGTATGAGCAGTTATTATGTTCGTCGCAGAAATATGCATAACCTCTGCTGTATTTTCTTGTAATCGACTGATTTCGTTATATGAGAATTCTACAGAATCTGCAGCAGGATAGCTTGTGTGCTTATCGATATAATAAACTTCCTCAAAAGGTTTATTTGTTTGAACAATGCTTTGAGTAACTTCCGGCCCAAAGTTAAAGCGAATATCTTCACGTCTCTTATCTCTGCCAAAATGCATCATATAATCAAGTTCACATAAGGCCGTATAGGCATTCTGCATAACAGCATATTTAGCACTATTCTCAACTTGTTTTGAATAATGGGTGGCTGAATAAATGTAGGCCGTCAATTCACTGTGTTTAATTGCACTGCGAAGCAATGTGGCAATAGGAAGAAAAACTCCACTGCCTGTTCCTCCTGCAATAGAAAAAACTAAACGAACTTCTACCTTAGGGTCACGTTCAAGCCTTTTACCGTCTATATCTATATCCTCCAATTGATCTGCTGTTTCACGGAAAATTCTTCTTAGTTTATTTGAATATTGATTCTCTATGACAGCGAAATGACCGTTTGAGCGTATCTGTCCTGCTCCTCTTTCTAATGCTTGGAGAAAAGCGGTGTTTTGAGGAGGAATAAATTCATGAGTCGCAGATCCGAGATCATGTTTATAGCGCTGATATGGCTCTCGAACTGCAATACAAATTTTTTCGCTGCTGTCAAAATCTCTATAATTTGACAGCTCTGTGGCATTTGTGTCAATCAACAGGAATTTAATCTGCTTAGGGAGTTCACCACTATTAGCAGCTAAAATCTTTTTCTTAAGAGTGCGTAAGGTCCTTGCCCCTGCACCGCCCAAACCGACGAAAAGAGTCCGTTTGTAACGTAAACCTTTTACTTGTTCCATAATTGTATTTCTATCTGTTAATAATATTTCCAAAAATTACACCATTTTAAGCAAACCAAATATGTAAGATGACATCACTGATTATTGTAAACGGCTGAGCTATAATCCTTGTTAGTCTTTAAATTCTTATAGGCTACAAGTTGTACGCTATCATTGACAACAATTGATTCTTCCCCCTTTTCTGAAAGTTTATAGAGATGAAGTGTTTCAACTCTTGTATTATTTACTCCTTCTCCTTCACTTATGGTGATTTCTGCAGAAGTTCTCAACATAGTGCCTTTAAGAGTTATAATTATTTCTTTAATCGGATATGGATTGAAAAGACCTTGCACATATATAGTGTCCCCTTTCCATTTCTGTGAGAACCATTGCTTTGAAAAACGCCTAAATTTTTCAGGATTACTTACATTTGGTTTTTGAGTTGAAATTACAATTTTCTCTATAACTTTATCTTCAAGAATCATTGTCACAAGCACATTTGAACTTAATCCTGTGAGTACCAATTTTTCATTATAAACAGAACAAGGAGCCATGTTAATGTTACGGTTATTTCCTTTTATGTCACAAAGATGAAACCTAATAGATGTTCCTTTGGGGAATCGAGGAGCAAATCTCCGATGAAGCCAAAACGCCCCCCAACCGCAAGCGATAATTGACAACAGCAATAGAATCAGAAATAGTAGCCACCACCAAGCAGGATTACAGTTTTTGTTATATTTTATAATATAAGTATCAACTATAGGATTATATACGAATGAGTCCAATGGACAATTTTTTACACTTTTTAAACTGTCAACAGAAATTAATTTAAGCCCGACATGATAAATACCGCCATCTGCATTTGAAGTAAAGCGGAATCGGAATTTTTTTATTGAATCATTAGGAGTCACCTCAAACATAGAACATGTTTTCCAGATTTTACTATCTTCCATAAAAATGTTCATTTTTAAGAAAGGTATAGAATCGCCATTATTATCTACGAACCGAAATCTTGCGCGACATGTTGTCCCTTTAGCTATCGCATCGTCATCGAAAGAAAAAGAAAATGTCCGAGTGATACCTATCGTATCTTCAGATAATGAAAACAATGAAGGGTAACGATTTTGCACTCCCAAACACCTTGATTTGTCCGTGAGTTCTTTAACATAAATATTTGTTAGACTAGGAGATAATTTGTTAATACATACAATTTTTACTTTGTCCGTCATAAGCCAGGTGTATTTGTTTGGCTTATTTATTAGTTCAAATTTTAAGTTCAAATTGCTATATGGTTGTATTCCACTTAGCTTCTTTTCTTTTTTGGGAGTGACTTTCAACAATAGTTGTCGCTTATCTGTTGATACTTTGGGCTGTCCTATGTCATAATTATCATTAGACCCTTCTATATACACCTTGAACTTAATACCATCTGGACAATATTTAAAAGGGATAATTATTAAGCTATCTTTGCGAACATCAACAGAATCTGCAAAATCTTTTTTAAACCTGACCAGATTGAGGTTTACATCAGCACTTTTAACTGCCCATAAGTGATCCCTGTCTTGTGTTACAGAATCACCTATCCAATTATTTATGTTTGAGACTTGTGCCGCATCTGTTAACATCAAATACCAACCATAAACATATTCATTTCCGTAGTTCGAAACAGATTTCCATCTTTCTATCTCGCCTTGAAGAATTGAATTGCCCTTATCCGATTGCTTTCCATCCGTCATTAAAAAGAAACAATTAACTCTTCCCTTTGAAATTCTTTTGCCGTAGAAATCCTGAAACGGGATATAGACATCAGTATGGCAGTCAGTAATAGTTTTTAACTTATCTATTTCCGCCCATAGATGAAGGATGTCTGATTGATTTGCCTTATATATGTTATTACCCACTAAAGTGACAGGATGATTTGAATCCGTAAATGTGAGAACTAGTATTTCCGTAGTAGTATCTGGAATGTTTTTAATCGCATTTTTCAAACCTTGTTTAACATCCTCCCATATGTTTTCAGCTCCATTATAACCCTCCATAGAAGCCGTTATATCAAGATAGTATACACGACGTTCTATATCTTTTTGTGCCTTTGTTTTAATGCTAATGCTGAATAAAAAATAGATTATCAGCAAATATTTTAAAAGTTTCATAATCGTAACTATTTATATTTTCTTGTTTGCCCTATGCAACAACTCGCCAAAAATGAATGAAATCACACCCCAACCAGCCACAAAGACACACATAACATTACCTCCATATGAGAAATCTCCCCAAATGAGATTATATGCAAAATATAAGAATACAAAAATCACTGCGCAGATTAAATTTAAACGTCCTTCTCTACGAGGATTCTTTTCCCAAGCCTTTCTCCTAAATGCACTCATTCCCATAAACTATATGATATTTAATAAACTGGCAAGATAACCCAAGAGAAAATACAACATAGCAAACAAAGGAAGTGCTGCTAATATCCCCAATTCAATACAGGCCAAATATAGTATTGCTTTCTCGATTCTTGAATAGGAGTCCGGTGCTCGAAAAACTACTATTAAAGCTGCAAATAGATTTAAGACGAGAACAAATACAAATAATGCAACAGGTAGTTTCACCCAATTAGACCAATCTGTATTTAAAACATCATATAGCCCAAGAGTACCAGCAACACCAATGATTATAAGCCATTGGAGAAAGACAAGTACTGGACTCGGATTTTTCGGTGTTAACGATTTCAAATGTGCCATAATCCCAAAGTCATATGAATAATGATGCTATCCACCATATTACCATACCTACTGCAAATAGTAGTGCGATTCCAATCAAAACAGTAACAATAAGAGCACCAGCATGAAGAAGCCACTCCTCCATTCTGTTTAGCTCCAATTCTGCATGATGCCGATTACGAAAACTTTGCTGTTTAGCTCCAATAAAAAATGACGCGAGAACTATTGCAGAGCAGACAAAACTTACTGCCATAGCAGGAATAGCTAGCAACAAAGACACCTGTTCTTGTCTTAATCCGCAAATCACTGAGAAATAAAGCAGGCCTACCAAAACAGCCCATAACCCGAAATTGAGCCAAAGGTCGTGTTTTGCCAACATTCGTCCTGCATATCCCATATATAATCACTTTTAGGTCATATTATTACAAGAGTTCCACCAATCGTTTTTAGCAATTTTAGGCCGTAAAATTAGACAATTTTTCTTAAACCACCAAACTTTTTTATGTTTTTTTACCTTTTTCTCTGCGAATTTGGCAAAAATGATAGGTTTTAAGCTATTCTTTGCCATTCTTTTGACCAAGTCCACCCAACAATTTCATCAATTCTGCTAAAGGAGAATCAGCATTATTAATTGCATCACTCTTGATGTCCAATAGTGCTAGATAAAGGGCAATATCTATTTGCTTTGCCAATTCTACCTGTTTGTCCGCCTGGTTGTAACTAGCGTCTATCAATTTAACCATAACAGGTTTGAACTTCTTCATGTTTTGAGCTATCTTAGTACTATCAGCCAAGGGCGTTAATGCTTCAATAGTTTCCTCCTCTACCTTATGGTAACCTTCTTGAATACTCTTGTACTCAGCAAGACTACTCATATTTAGATATGCATATACAGTCGGCAAGCCTATCACCCCTTCGATTATCTGTCCGAATGCTTCATTAACTTTTTTAAAATCAATGATAAGGCACTGATAGTAAGTTACCATTGTGGAATCTGCATCAAATTCTTGATGGTTATTTGTACGTTCTTGCAAAAGTCTGAGATTCAAATTGAAGTATTGGATTTTATCTTGCATACCGCGTAGCTGTTTAACGTCATCTCTTTGCTCGATAGAATCCGGCAACTCGATTTTAACCGATGGCTGAATTTGATTGGCTATCTGTGCAAGCTTTTTGTTCGTCTCTTCAAACGGGTCTGGAGAGATGAAATCGGCTATCTTGTCAATATTGTTGATACCAAAGGCCAAAACAAGAAGCGCTGCTGGAATAATCATCTTTCTGAGACGTTTATATTTTGACTCAGCCTGAGAGTTTGGGGGTGCTGGGATGCTATTCTCTGGTAACTCTTGGTCTTGCTTCAACTTGTTCAAACGCTCTTCTTCAAGACACTTCAATATTTCATTAAGACTATTCTGTACACTTAATACCGCGTAAGTAAGTGCCATAACACATACAAAGATGGCAACAATGATTATAATAAGATTAGAATTTAGTTCCATAAATTATCTCCCGTTTAGTCTTGCTCTTCTGTTTATCTAATAATAATCCGCAAACTCCTACTGACCTTTTATTGATACACGATTACTTGCCCATTCCCACTACAAACTGGGCAGGGCGAAATCTGAGGATTACCATACATATCAAACACTGGATTGCCATACATATCCAAAATATATACAGCGCCACTACCGCCACACTGACTACACAGAACAGCCGTTGGTTGTGGTTGGTATTGGGTTTCTTCCTCGTCATCAGAGCCATCTAAGAATTCTTGGACTCGGTCTGCACGACGTTTGTTTTTCCAGGCTCTCTCTGCAGCAGTCTCTTCCTCTTCCGCAAGCCTGCCACCTTGCCTTTCCAAAATGCTGGCACCTTCTTTCTCCAAAAGGCTTCCACCCTTCCTCTCCATATACTCCAATGCTTCTGTTGCAGCTTTCTTTCCTGCAGAACCTCTGCAAGAAGAAAAGCCAAGCACCAAAACGGCGATAGCCAGGATAACTGATATTTCAACTATATGTTTCATAATTTTGTCTTTAGCTATTAAATTTAATTAGCGTGTAAATTTACTAATTTTCTAACAACCTGCCTAACAATTTAACGTTTTTCTACCATTTAATAGCAAAAAACGTATGAAATCGATTGCAAATGTACTGTTTTTCTTCATTTTTTTTACATTTTTTGTGATAATCTTTCCGTTTACAAAATTAAATAGGGGACAATTCATCACCATCTTACAAGAGAAACGACTTTTCTGCTTCACTGCCCCAAAAAACGCTCCAAACACAATGTTCAACAGAAAGCAACCACCCAAGTACTTCATTCACTTCACCCAAGCTCTACCCATAGTGTAACCATACTCAAAAGGCTGGCATGAGTATTGCAAGGAGCAGTATAGGAGCGTGCTAAGAGCAGCTTAGGAGCAGGGATGAAGTGAAAAAGCCTCGGAATGAGGTATAAGTTCATTGCCCCCGCGGTGGTTCAACCACGCCTCTTCATCATGGCGTTTGTCAATGAGTTCTTTGGTACTCCTCTTATCAAAAGATTGTGATTATCAGAGTATCAATTCCTACAGTCCTGAGTCAACCCTCTCACCCTTGAAAGAAACTCCCGATGCACTATCCACATGGTAGGCATCGGGAGCTTTTTGTTGCCATTCATGCCTAATCTAAAAACTACCCAGGCATCTGCAACGATAGTATCAATTTGTTGTCTTTGCTACCTGTGATTTGAAAACCGCAGGATGAAAGCACTGCAAGTGAGGCATGATTGAGCAGATAGACTTCTGTATGGAGAGGTGTCTTGGATAGAGTTTTGTAATGTGCTACGACTTCAGACACAACCTCCTTGGCATATCCCCTGTTTCTATATTCACAATGTATAGCATAGAAAATGGTTGGGTCGTATGACATATCCATGATGGCCACAAAGCCGATAAGGAAGGTGTTCTTCCAAATACCCCATAGAAAGCCGTCGCCTTTCTGCGCATACACATCAAATGAACGAAGAAATCGATGAATCCCGTCAATGTCATGAACCACCTCATACAATTCAGGCAGGTAAAGCCGAAACAAATTATCTTCCACAATGTCTCGGAGAATATCCATGTCATGCAAGGTAATTCTATCCAACTTGCATCTTTCGGTGTACAATATAGGAGGTATCTGGGCTGGTGTCATGTTATTAATCCCCTTTCAGCCATCTCACAGAACAGCCAGAAGTTAATCTTCGTGTAGATTCGCTCGTTATGGCAAAGCACATCCATCTGTTCCTCCGTAAACTCTGTGGATGTAAGGCAAAGGCTGCACATTCGGATAGCAGGGCAATCCTTGCATCGCTCTTTCCTTTTATTATAATAAGATAAAGCCAGTTTGTTTGCTTTTTCCCAGTCAATCCCGTTTTTCACGTCACCGATAGAGAAGATGTCGGATATCTTTTCGCATACATGCAACTTACCGTATGAGTCTATGAATATCTTGTCATTCAATGGCAGACAAGTAGAGAGAGGTACTTCATTTCCCACGTCCATGATGGGACGCCTTATCCAGTTCATAACACACTCATTGAAATAGGCTTTCAGGAATATCCACTCACGATGTGCTTCGTAGAGATTCAAAAGCTTTTCATGGCTTTCCAGAACCTCTGTCCACTCTCTCTTGGCTACACCTTTTCTAAAATTAGGTGCCAAAGCAGAAATAGTAGTGGGAGCCATATCATACAATATTGGGTCTTGATGCCACGACTCTGCCAAAGGGGCTAAGTCCTCGAAAGAGATAACCGTTGTCAGAATGAGAACCTTTTCCTTGGTGTACTCAGGAAAATGTTGCTTGAGATAAGCTACAGCTGCATGGGACTTTCCAAATGACCCCTTACCCTGTATGGTTTTGCGATAACGGTCATGAAAGACTTCTGTTCCATCAACCGAGATAGCAATCATGACATGGTGGCCGACAAGCCAGTCTATCCTTTCATGGTTCAAAAGAGTACCATTAGTGGCAATATAGAAATTGACGTATTCGTCCCAACGTTTTTCTGCCTGCAAGATTATGCTCTTCAACAAATCATAAAAGAGCAATGGTTCACCTCCATAGAAGGAGATGTTGATGGGAAATTTGGCTGCATGGTTATCAATGAACTTCAGCAGGATGGGGATATCATCCTCAGTGGTGCTTTTCTTTCCATGTGTCCTGGTGTTTTTATAGATGCCAGAGTAACAACAATACGAACATCTGAGGTTGCATTGTTCCGTAATGTTGATGATAAAAGCATCAAGATTGGGCAACTCATGAAAAGCGACAAAAGGCTTGAAACTGAAAGTCTCATTACACATATCGGCACCCTCGCCAAAAACTATCTCGTTAGTTCTCGGTGAATAGGTATATGTATTGCCTTTAGATGTGACTATCTGCATCAATAGACTTAATGGCGGGCGCGATAATAGCGATAAGACTGGCCGCCGCCCATACATCCAACTTGGCAGATACTTAATCCCATAGTCAGAATAGCATCCTTCTTTGATTGCTCTTCTATCCGGTTCTGATTCAAGAGAAGAGGCATATTGCAGTTCGCTCTATTTGAAATAGTATTCATCTGATAATTTGCTTTTAGTTTTAGTTGTTGTCTAAAAAACGTTGGTATTCTCCCGACTCATACCATTGGAGGAGATTTGAAGCACGAGCAACAAGCCACGGAAACTCTGTGGCACGAACAGATATTGCTTTGACAATCCTGTCGGGGATTGAGGTGAAGTTCTCATCAAAATTCCTTGCCTGCTCTATGAAGGAAGGAACGTCGATGGAGTCATAGCATTTCTTTGGCAGACCTGCCTTCTTAATCATAAAAGAAAGTGCCGCATTGATGTCCTGGCAACACAAAAGCCCAACCCGGTCAGCCGTATAGTCTGATGTGCGATACCACTCCAATAGTGGTAATTTAACTATCGAGGCCCAAACAGAGAATACACCTTCGTCAATAAATGGAAGGTACATGCACTCGACAAGCATGTGATACGGTTTATGGCCGCACTCGTGGTGGCCCAGTTCATGGCCCAAACAGAACTGCATCTCAGCATCGGTCAGTAAGTCTGAACTTCCTGATATCATAACAATACGATGCTTGTCCTGACCATTGGAATACTGATGGATACCATAATACCAGTCCGTTGTGTAATTGGGGATTTTACTTATACCCAATATGTGACAGGCATCCACTAACTGTTGATGCATATTGGGAAGACTCTCAGAGGTAATATTGATGCCTTCCCCCTGATTTTCAATTTCACAGTAAGCCTCCCGATACTTGCTGGTCGTTGCTTTCAAGAAATCTTGGAATGTATAATAATCTGTTCCTGCCTTGAAAATTTCATACCATTCTTTAATGTTGTGATCTAACGGATGTGTCGCTATATGCTTGATAAATTGCCATTTTGTCCGATATGGCACTTGCAATCCGTTTAGCCATCCAATCTTTGAACGGTCGTCGGAATGCATTACAGAAGCAAAATCCCTAATATGCAATTTCTTTCTGTTTGACATCTGTTTTGGCATTATTTCAAGACAAACTTGTTGTAGTGACCCTCATCAATCCATTTCAACAATTCAGAAGAGCGCATGACCGTCCATGGATGACTCTCGTCGGCGATAGAAAGAATCTTGACAACCTGATTCATTCCCTCGTAGTCAAGCATCTTAAAGTCACGAGCCTGCTGGATAAAGGTATCTGTCTTGATGTTATCAAACTGATTTAATGGAAGACCTGCCATCTTGATAAAGGCACTAATCATTGCATCTTTATTCTGACAGCAGAGCAGCCCTGCCCGGTCGGCAGTGAATTCAGACATTCGATTCCAATAATATATGCTAAACTGGAGACCACTTGCTACAAAACTTCCTCCAGGAATAGCATCAATACCCCAGTTCAAAAGCTGTGCCATCATGTGATAGAGCATGTGGTCACTTTTGATATGACCGCACTCATGACCAATAACAAACAGGATTTCATCATCGTTACACAGGTCTATCAACCCTGAATTTAATATAATTATTGGATTTTCATAACCGATAGTATGGGCATTAATGGAATAATCCCAACTGATATAAAGTTCAGGTATTTTTTTTAGATCCAAAATGCGACAAGCATATTCCAAATACTCATAAACTTTAGGATAGTTTTGTTTGGTCACTTTAAGGTGGCTACCTGTGTACTGAATGTTATACACTCGTTCCACAAAATTAGAAGTAATCCATTTGCTGGCTGTTGTCAAAAAAGGAATCGCCCTCATCTTATCCAACGCCTTCTTGTCAAAAGGATGCTCATACTGATTATGGTCTAACCCTGTCAGTATTTTTTTGTCATTATTCATAGACATTTATGTTTTACTAATATATTCTGCCAATACATCTAATCGTGTTTTTAACATTGGATGTGCTGCACCGAGTTCTTTGTATTCTCCGTATGCTGAAGTTTCAACGTGTCTGCCCACTTTTAGAAATAGTTGTTTGACCACCTGAATGTCCTGACAGCAGATGTAACCAGCACGGTCGGCATTAAACTCTGACCGACGGCACCACCGCTTAAGCGGTACTTCAATTGTATCGAGTACTAAAGGGCCAAAGATTGCCGATGCGTTATTGAAATTCTCGACCAGTCCATTAACAGTATGGCATACAAGATTGCCCTGTTGATGATGTCCAATTTCATGTCCTAAAAGAAACGCCTGCTCTTCAGGGCTTAACATAATCGCGACTTTAGGACTTATCAATATTATCTGCTTTCTTTTGACTTCAATACTAAGGGCATTGATGCCTCGCATCCTTCCTGTTACGTATGCTTTCGGCTGAAGGTTCATGCCCAGACTATCACAGCAATACTGGAATCTTTCAAATAGCACTGGATGAGTATCCGAAGTCAATTCTGTCGCTTCATTCAATAGCGAGTCCAACTGTTTGCCATAGTAGGCATCTGCTATCTTACGCAGTATTGCTTTCGTCAACTTATGGTCAAGGAAGCCGCCCATATAGTTGTCATCCCATTCGGCATACCAAGCCTCCCGGTTCTCCAACTTCTTAGATGGAAAAGGGGTGCTACTTGTCGTTGTATTAGCAAAGTCATCGACAAAACTACGAATACCATTATATGCCCTGTTTAGGGATTCCATACACTACATAAATTAAATCAACCAAACTAAATACTATCTATTTCATCTAACAATTCATCTAATCGTTTACTAAATGATTTTTTGTCCACATGTCTGGCACTCTCCACAATACTATCCATAGGTACTACTCGCGGAGCAAAGGCTGCCGCACTATAGCAAATGTCAGAATAGGAATCTTCACTTTCCGTTTTTGCAGAATCTTCCACGTCTGTTTCATCAGCCAGGTTTAATTCGTAATCTTCGTCCATCATCATCATCACGGTTTCCATTTCATCAGGATTCTCCGTAAGATACTGGCGCACGGCGTTACGTTCTGACTCTGAGACATTACCTGCAGCGTATGCTGCCAATAGTTCAATTGTAATTTCCATGTTCAGTTCTTTATTTTATAAGACGATGGTTTCTTTGAGGACTGCTTTCGCATGTTGCATACATGAATCGACATAGGTTGCGGTGGGAATAACCAATTCATTCCTACCATTGTATATTTCGATGCCATACTTCTTCCACCTTTTTTTTAGAAGGTCGGCAATCTCTCTGCTATTATAGCCCTGAAGACGTTTCAGAACAACAAACTTCTGATTGGCATTCTCCAACTGCCCAATAGCCTCCAGCAAGGCTATCTTGCGCTGAATACGTTCATATTCCTTCTCACCTCCATCAGGCAACTGCATCGTATTCCCTTTTTCATCTTCTTCATCAATGGAAAGAAGTATTACGGTTGGAGGGGCAACCTTCTTGAGCGTTGACTTAAAATCGTTCCAAGCAACACCTTTTAGCCAGTAGCCCAAGGAGCTACGCCATTCAAAGGTTGAGAGGGCATGCCAATCAGATCCTTTGCCCTTCAAATTAATGAAAAGCTCGCTCACACAATCATCGAACCAAAAGAAACTCTTGGCCATATTCTGATAAACACTCTTCAAAAGGGGATCATAGCGGTTGTACAGAAGATAGGCAGCTGCCTCTTCGTTATGAGGTGGCTTAATTATCTTATCGACAAGCTCTTTGTCGGAACAGTCATCGTAATTTGTTCTAAACTGGAGTTTCATAACTATAGGGGTTGAAGGATGTATTCGAATTATATAAATTTCGGTGTAAAATTACAAATAAAATCTCTACTATTTGACAAAGAGCTTGAAAATATAACAAATTTTTGCAAAGTTCTAAATGCCTGCCCCAAGTCCTATATGGTTGGGGCAGGAAATAGACGCTACTTGAAAACGATTTTCTTTCCGTTTACAATGAATATCCCATTCTTGGCTTTGAGTATATCCATTCGATGGCCTTTCAGATCGCAGACAATGGGGGGAGTCTGCTTATCGACTGCAAATGTCGAAATTCCAGATGGATCTTTTGTGATTTCCAATGAAGAGGAACGGTCAGCAACACTGATGGCTTCGCCGTATGACAACTCTACATGAGAGAGCTGAATCTGGTACATGCCAGCCATGATGTTCTCATCAGCTTTCACTTTGAAGGTGAATACAGAGCCAGAATTACCATAGATACTGGACGTACCTGTGCATACACCTGCTACGCGCAACGTATTCTCACTCTGCTTCTCGCTACTAAGCGCCAATTTCCTTGGTATGCGCCAAGAAGCCGATACATAATCATCTGCGTCTTCATCGTAAAGGAAGGAGATACCCGATGGAAGTGTGATGTCACATTGCATTCCCCTTATGTCATCACGCTCGTTAGTCATCAAAACCTCAATGGTCTTGACTTCACCTGGCTGCATTTTGACATCATCAATGCTGATATAGTTATCTCCGTTAGATGCAGCAGCACGGGTGGACTGACGAGCATTAGATGACTGACCAAGAATGTATGTCTTAATGAGAAGCACAGCGTCGTTCACAGAGATTTCACCATTACCATCCAAGTCTGCAGCCGCTTCGACAAAGGTCGTGTTAGGCCGGTTCAGGACATTGTTAATGATGCACACCACATCGTTAATCGAATGTTGACCATTGCCATCCACATCACCAACCATATATGACTTCACCGTCACAGTTCCCTTTGTGTCCTTACCAGTGTATGCAGTGCCTGTATTATCTGACAGTTCAATGCCTGTTGCTGAAACCACATTGTCACCATCAGTTGCATTTGCATCGATGTTCAGCATCAGATTGAACAAATTACCGCTGTTACCAGTAAAGGTGTTATTCTTTGTTGAATAGCAGATAATACGGTAGTTGCCATCTGACATCTTGCTACAGTCGATTGTGTGCTTATTGCTGACACGGCTGCTGGTTTCTATCATCACATCACCATCCGCATCTGTAGCCATAGTGATACCAGATGGTAGGTGCAAATCCATCTGAAGTGCTGTAATCTCATCTTTGTTGGCCAGGCTGACGGGGAAAGCCACTGTTGTTCCTGTATTTGCAGTCACATTACCCAGCACAATGGCATTCTCGGTGGTAACAACAGGTTCATCCTGCTGATCTGCATCCTTTTCGAAGCGCACCACAAGATTCTTGTCTTGGGTCATATTCTTAATCGTCAACTCATTGCCAGAGAGTTGTGACTTCATCTCTACCCCGTCAAGCTTAACGGTCTCAATATGATACCCACTATTAGCCATAATCTTGATAGTAACATCATCTCCTTCACTAACATCAATATTGTTCTCACCCACGATAGTAGTATTGCCAGAAATGATGTAGCCACCCTCGCCGACATTGCAGTGCAGATACACAGGTACTATAACCACAGGCTGTTCATCCTTTTCAAAAGACACCACAAGGTGTGTATTAGCTCTGATATTTTGGATTGTAAGCACATTATTCACCAGTTGGTCTGCAACATCTTCCCAGTTCAACCATACCCATTCTATCTTATATCCTTCATTGGGCAGAATAGTTAGTGCAACATCGCTTCCTTCAGCGACCTTGAAACTACCATATCCTGAACCAGTTTCTCCAGCTAGTTTGCTCCCATTATATAGGACTTGACCATACTCATAGCCGTAGATTGAGAAGCCAACCTCATATTCAGTCACAGTAACCTTACAGGTAGCAGTCTTGCCATTGTCTGTTTTCACCGTAATGTTGGCAGTACCAGTACCCTTAGCGGTAACAACGCCATACTGAGATACGATGGCCACGCTGTTCTTGTCGGAAGACCATGTGAACGAGGTTTGGGCGTCAGACGGAGTGATGGTCGGTGTCAGAGTGTATGTATCACCGACCTCCAGAGACAGTGTAGACTTCACGCTGACACTCGTGACGGACTTCGCAGATACAGTCACCTTGCAGGTGGCGGTCTTACCATTGTCGGTCTTCACCGTGATGTTGGCAGTACCAGTACCCTTGGCGGTAACCACACCGTGCTGCGATACTGTAGCAACGGTCGCCTTGTCAGAAGACCAGGTGAACGAGGTCTCAGCATCAGACGGAGTGACGGTCGGAGTCAAGGTATAGGTATCGCCTACCTCCAGCGACAGAGTGGACTTCACGCTGACACTTGTAACGGACTTCGCAGATACAGTCACCTTGCAGGTGGCGGTCTTACCATTGTCGGTCTTCACCGTGATGTTGGCAGTACCAGCGCCCTTGGCGGTAACAACGCCATACTGAGATACGGTGGCCACACTGCTCTTGTCGGAAGACCAGGTGAACGAGGTCTCTGCGTCAGACGGGGTGACGGTCGGAGTTAGGGTGTAAGTATCGCCAACTTCCATCGAAAGAGTGGACGAAATGCTGACACTGGTTACAGACTTTGCGGATACCGTAACATTGCAGGTCGCTGTCTTGCCATTGTCAGTTTTTACCGTAACATTAGTCGTTCCAGGACTCTTTGCAGTTACCTTACCAGAACTTGATACTGTAGCAACATTAGTGTTACTCGATGTCCAGGTTAAGGTGCATTGGGAGTTAGAAGGATAAACAGTAGGACTAAGTGTATAGGTGTCACCTACATTCATTGCAAGTGAAGACTTCATGCTTACACTTGATGGGGTTGGCCTATACACCGACACACGACACATTGCATATATACCATTGTCTGCCTTCACTTTCAAGTCTGCATAGCCGACTGACTTACCTGTAATCATGCCGTTCTGATACACAGTGGCAATGGAGTTATCACTGATACTCCAGGTCAATGTGTACTCAGCATTAGCAGGAGTAACAGTAGCTTCAATATCCTTTGACTCTCCAACCTCGACCGATACAACAGAGGGGATAGTAATCTTCGTTGGCTTGACTGTAGTTACTCCTTCCACTGTAACCTTGAAGTCGTAAGCACCTCCATTTTGGTACGTGTAGCCACCATTATTTATATAATAATAGTAGTCGCAGCGTACAATGACTGGTGTTGAAGTGGCTTTCAGTGCCTTCACCTTTACTGAGTAGTTGGTGTGAGATACCACTTCCACATCGTTCCAACTGGCAGAGTAGAAGTTGACAGACTTCAACGTCTTCGATGTTACAGAGCTGGGCAGGTACAGCGTCTTAGTCTCTCCGACCTGCATCGTTACGTTTTCCGAACCCCAGTCCGTTGCGAATGCCGGGCTGGCTACCAAGGTCATCAGCATCGTGATGAGCCATGTGATTGCGTTGATCTTTTTCATAATTCTGTGCATTAAATGAAACATTAGCTAGAATAAGGTTCATTTTTTTAATGGCATTTCTATCGGGAAGAACGAAAAAAATTAGAGTATGCCTAAAAACACACTCTAATAAAGAATTGCTAACGTCATTTATGCTTGCTTAGAAAAAACTATTTACTGCTCCAATAATGCCACCAAGCAAGGCTCCTAACCAGACGATTGCACGGAGTTCCTTATCCATCACATCCAGAATGATTCGTTCTCCTTCCTCTATATCCATCTCGTTGATACGATCACGAATAATGCGACTGATGTCAATAGTTGAGAGTATTTTTGGCAAATGAACAGAGATGACCTGCCGATAGCCATCGAGCAAAATAGCACGGAATTGAGCCAATTGTTCATCATGGCCACGCAAAAGGTCACAGACTGACGTATCAAGCAACTTGTCAGACTCCTGACCAATAAGGTTGGTAACAATTTCTTCTGAGTTGTTGTGGATAATCTGATTGATTTGCTTTGACAAGAGATGTTCTGCAGGTTCTTGAAGCAGAATTAGAAATTGTTCAGCATTAAAGGCGATTCCTAACAGGCTATTTTCCATCTTATTGATGGCATGCTCCACAGCAGCATGAGCCAACATGTTGCCAAGATTGGAATCGGCAAGACGGCTGTGAATCTGAGAGGCAAGTTCACCACCAGCATCAGATTGTATCTTGCTAAGGTCTTCAGCTGAGAGGAAATGACTCAGAAAAGCACGAAGTGTTTCTGTATTCACTCGCTGCTTGGCAATGAATGTATCATAGCCTTCACCTATTTTTGTGAGCATGTCCTCTGACAGGAGGTTCTTTTCCAAGACCTCCTTGTTCATCAAGTTCTCGCTGATGGAAGTTCCAACAGCTTCTGCTATGCGTCCACGCTCCTTAGGAATAAGACCTGGAGTGAAAGGAATCCTCATCCCAAAGATATATTTTGCTTCGTACGGGTGTAGCATCATTTTTATTGCGAGCCAGTTCGTAAAATAGCCGATTGCACTCCCGCTGAGTGGTCCGATTAAGTAAGATAGCTCTATATTCATAACTGTAATATTCTATATTCTGCGTTAGACATTTTGGGTATTTCACGAGTCAATTTGCCATAATGGACAGCCTGTATGGCCTTGTTGATGATGCCATGACCTACGGCAAGAATTGTCTTATCTGGAAAGGTCATTTTTGTCCAGTCCAAGAAAGATTTAGCCCGTTGCAACAATGCCTCAATCTTCTCCACATTATCTGGCATAGGCAAACCTTTAAGATCTGGTATGTAGCGACCAGTGAAGTCGCCCCAATCCCGTTCACGGAGTAATGGCGTCGTTTGAACTGACAGGTTCAGGTGGTAGCCAAGTATCTGCGCTGAATCGTATGCCCGTTGCAGGTCACTTGATATAATCGCATCGAAATGAATGCCTGACAAGGAACTTGACAGTTCCTCTATCTGTCTCGCACCGGCAGGGGTCAGCTCTCCTTGTTGCTGACCCTGCATAATCTTTGCAACATTATCTTTCGTCTCACCGTGACGGACAAGATACAGCGTAGTCATGAGCTATTCAGTTATCGTGATTATCTGCATCTTCACGTAGTTCGTCTCGTTCTCCACAGAATTTAGAGACCACTTGATTTCAATATCCTCATAGCTGTCGAGAAAATCGTTCAGAGCATTCAACTCCTCCATCATCAGCATGGCATCCTGAGAGAAAAGAATCAGTATCTGAAAATAACGAGGGGGCTTATTAAGCGAGTCTATATCTGGCTTAAGCATTTCAAGCAACTTACCGATACGATTGGAGTCATCTGAATGGGCTTCGTTGATACTAGCCTCGCAGAGATAAGCAAATTCACGACCCTCCATTTGGGCATGGAAAGTATAAATTTCAGCTTCATTCAAGTCGAGACTTATCAGATTATGATTCTGAAACTCTTTGATAAGAGCTATTGCTTGGTCTTCTGTTATCTGTTTCATCTTGTTACACTTATTCGTTAAACACAAGTATCCCGCTGTAATTATCTGGCGTATTTGATTTTTCACACAGGTATTTCACAATATCAGCCACCTCTTCGGGTGACTTATCATCCATCAATCTGTCTCTGAGTATGTCTGGATTGACATAGGAACTGACACCATCCGTACAGAGGAACACCCTGTCACCAGGCTGTAAGTCGAACTGCCTTATCTCTACATCGGCATTCTGGCGGTGATAAGAGAAAAAACTACGGTTAATGTAGTCTCCCCATACACTTTGTTCGATATGGTCTTCTGTACGATAGACTATACCTATATCGGGTCGAAGGAGGTAACAACGGCTATCGCCACAATGAGCTATGGTTATCTTGTCGTTGTATATAGCAGCAAGCACCATTGTGGTACCCATCTCTACTTTGTGGAGGACATCGGCTTTTGCATCTAACGCTTCTGATGCCAAACGGAAAGCTGTCTGTAATACCGGCTCTAAGCCATCGTCAAAAGACGCTTGTTCCCAATACTCACAAATTGTCGTAGCAACAACCTGACTGGCTACCTCTCCCATAGAATGGCCACCCATCCCGTCACAGCAGACAAAGAGATATCGGCCATCATCGTGGTCGCTAACCATTTGGATGTAGTCCTCATTGTTAGTACGTACTCCACACTCTGAAAAGCTTGCGCATCTAATCTTACTCATTATTGTGCAAATTTACTAAGAATTATTCAAACTATCATCTCTTGATATCGTTTTATAACTAAAATTAAGTTCATCATAGGGTATCTCCTTCAACATCAATCATCTTGGAAAGTTTTTCAATTAGGTTATCGCAGCCTTTTAGAACATGCTCCAAAACGTATGAATACATATAGCCCGTGTCACCAGAAGGGTCAGGCAGATTTGTCTCTTCTTCAAAACATATCTCATTGAATCTATGTAAACAGCTCCAACGTGCGTATGGCAGGAACCTCCGCTGTATCTCTACAACCTGGAAATGTTCCATACAGATTATTAGGTCTGCAGAATCTACCATCGCCTGTGTCAGGTGTATTGCTTTACCCCCTAACTCGTACCCCGCATTCTGTGCGTATTCGACCATTGTAGCATCTCTTGGCGTGTCTGAATAGTCGTGAATCCCGGCCGACTCTACGTCGATCCCAGTTATTCCTCTCTCTGTCAGCTTCTGTTTTAGGACAACCTGACAGAGAGCACTCCTACAGATGTTTGCGCTACATACAAAAAGTATCTTCATACCATCATTTTTTGTAGAGAATGTCCCCCATTGATAACAGGGGACACTCCATATTGCAACTCAATGGACTATTCCGCAATCCTATAAAGCTGAAACTGATCAGGCGAGAGCTTATGCCCACTATGATCACCTGCTGCATTCTGTTTCTTCAGCGAAGGAGAATTGGAGGTCGTAGTTTGACTCCTCGTCGTGGCAGATGAGGACACCTCGCACCCTTTCCAGGTAATCTTACCGGCCCAAGTGCCGTTAGAGGTCTTTCCACGGGTCCACACCGCTATCATGTTCCCACAACGTACCTGTCGCCAGTCACCTCCATTGAAGTATTCCGTGGACTTGTTGTGACGAATGGCATCTTCGAGCCACCAGGCCTGAAGCACATCAGAAGCAAGAGCGATATCTTGATTCTCTGTTGTCATCATCCAATAAGAGTAACATGTAGCACTCTTAGTAATACTCCACTCCCAGTAAGAACCTGTGCATTCCAGGTCGCTAATCCATCCACAAGGTTCATTGACCTCTTCCTTGCAGGTCTTCACCTCGGTTGACAGCAGATCGCCTCGCTTGCCTTCCATATCGTATGCCAAAGTATAGATGATATACTTCGTATTTGGCTTCAAGTCTGAAAAGTCTGCCACTTCATCGTCTGACGGGAGATGACGCTGGAATTCGCGTTGCAAAGTCGAAATGATTTCTGGGTTGGTCATAATACCTGCACGGGAAGCCTCCATATAGCCTCGATAGTAATGGGCCACATTGCTGGCACGACTATAGTCCATATCGAATGCGATGCCGTTAGACAAAATGCTAATGTGGTTAGGAGTTACCTGACAGTTGGACATCACCCCACCGTACTGTTTAACCGAAATCTGTACTTCCTCGTCAATGGTTCCAATAATAACTTTCCCTGTACGGTCTGCAGATGTCTTGTTGGCAGATAGGGTCGTAAACGAAATCGACTTATTCCCGTTTCCACCAGACACAGATGCACGAAGCCAATCTGGAGTGCTCCTCACCTGCCAGTCGCCATTGGACTTGACAGATAGGATGTTGTAAGCTCCTTCATAGGCTGAAAAATTCAGTTCTGTGTCATTGCACGAAATTGTCACCAGTGAAGTCTGCTGAGAAACCTTAACCTCCGCCTTCTTCTTATTATCGTTCAAAGCAAAGACTGTGAGCACACACTCGCGCGTCTCTTTGGTACGGTTTGCATCAACATGAATTGTGAGTTTATTGCCGTTACCGTCACGGCTGACATGCAGCCAATCCTCTTCCACGGTATAGGCCCAATCCTCCTGGGAGGACACCTTCACCGTCTTGGTGTCTTCACCTGCCTTGAAATCCAGGTAGTGCTTGTCTACGTCTACCTCAGGGTAATACGACGTACTAACGGTGATCTCGTCCTTCTGGCAAGAGAACAGAGTCACACACATTGCCATAACGGCTGCCATCATAAAGAGGCTCTTGAAAATCTTCTGTTTCATACTTTTACCTTTTTGTTGTTGCTTAAATATGATTCGTTTTTTGCTTCTACACTTAATGGATGTCGCCAGTTATGGGATTTCTATCGGCAAGATGAAAAATTAACCTTTTGAAATCAGGCCAGAGAGAATGGCACTGATGCCTGCATTCCGTTTCTTGCGCTCACTCTCAAAGGTGAGTTTATCAGGTTTCCCATTCGGGAATAGGGGAGCATCCTCCGTGCGTCCCATGGTGATGTTGATGTTGAGACGACAGCGGTCCCTGAAGCGGACTGTGGCTGCATAACGATAGCAGAAACGCTCAAGTTCAAGGGAGCGTTCAGTAAGACCCGATACCCAACCAATATGGTTGTAATACTCTATCTCGTTGTGGAGGACAAACTCACCGACTGCCTCTGCGATGGTGGAATAACGCGAAAGCAATACGGGATGGGCATCTGTAAGTGCCTTCAGGGACTTCAGCATCGGTTCGGTGTGTTTCATCAGGTTGTATGCGAGGTCATAGTGTGCCTGGACATTACGGCATTCAGACGACTGAGCCACGTTGAGCGCCTGCTCAATCTTGGCAATAAGCGAGGTAGCCTTGGCCTCCGTCCAAAGGTCATCGATATGACTGATGCCAGAACGCTTCATAGCCTTGTCCCACCACCAGCAATCACCATCGGAAGCTACAACAACCTCTTCCAGGAGCATGAGCAACAGTTTATCGGGGGAGATAACATTGAACCCGTTGCTGATGGTTTGGATAAGTTCTGAGCCATAACGCTGATAAAG